>Ga0172379_10000782_pt1 | contig 74267 bp, 72 predicted proteins | sample GrowelOW334metaG_FD_119756 | JGI IMG/M metagenome (GOLD analysis project Ga0172379, IMG submission 119756) | Groundwater microbial communities from an aquifer near a municipal landfill in Southern Ontario, Canada - Groundwater well OW334 metaG | ecosystem: Environmental > Aquatic > Deep...
CTTTTTTAGTGGTTAATGGGAAACTATAACTACAAGTTCCGGCATTACAAGTTGGGGTGGTATAAGCTTGTTGAAGATTGCTGCCGCTACAAGAAGTGGCTCCTATCCACCCTGCAGGATTACAGTCAGAAACCGTGGCACAAGTGCCATCCGGAAAACACTGACTGACATCTGAAGCTCCGGCGTTTGAAGTTTTATGAACTGGACAAGCGGTCGGGGATGAAGAATAAGCGGGACAATATGAACCGGCGGGACAAGTTGTCGGTGCCGCTGATATTGCCGGACAATATGAACCGGCGGGACAAGGATTGGAACTAGAATTATAGGGAGCGGTTTGGTAACCGGTTCCAGCTGGGCAATAAAAACCGCCGGAGCAAGAGGAACAAATTCCACCGGAACAGCACCAATAACCACCCGTGCATAAAGTTTGACCAGTTCGAGCACCGGCTGGACCAGTGGTCATATAACCATCATTAGTAATTGAAGTGCAAGCAGTTTGGCTATTTACGCTGCTAGTATAAAGAGCGTCTGAACCGCAATCCATACATATAGAGTAAGACCCCATATTATAAACATACTGACCGGCCGGACAAGTTCTGGTGATACAAGTGCCCGAGGAACAATACTCAGTCCAAAGGCAAGCAGTTGATCGCCCGGCGGTATTACAAGCACCAGAGCCATTACAATTGCCATCCGGACCAATCTGATTATTACCGGAACAAGAATTATAACTGGCCGTGCATTGATTACTTGGATCAGTGCCAGCCGCTACGTTATTGACCGTCACGCAATTTCCCGCTGAACAGCCGCCACCGGTCTGACAAGCATTGGCCGTAGCACAAGCCGATGAGGCACCGCCAGTATTACAAGCACCAGAGCCATTACAATTGCCATCCGGACCAATCTGATTATTACCGGAACAAGAATTATAACTACGAGTGCAATTATTATTTGGATCAGTGCCGGCAGTAGCATTAGAGACTGCCACACAAGCTCCGGCCGAACAACCACCTCCGGTCTGGCAGGTGTTGGCCGTCGAACAAGAGGTCTTAAGAGTTGAAGGTGCCGAGCTACTACAAACATTAGAATTACAAGAATAGGTTCGATAATTTTGATAAACATTGCCGCCGGTACAAGTGGTCGCGCCTTCCCAACCATCAGTTCCACAATCAGAAGCAACTGTACAAGCCACGCAAGATCCACCAACACAATATGGGGTGGCGCCGGAACAGGTAGTTTTAAGAGTTGATGGAGCCGAACTGCCGCAAACGTTAGAGGTACAAGAATAAGTTCGATAATCTTGATAAACATTACCGCCAGTACAAGTGGTCGCGCCCTCATAGCCATTGGTTCCGCATTGTGAAGCTGACAAACAAGCCACACAACTAGTTGCTCCCGGATTACTATATGGTGTTCCTCCAGGACAGGCATAGGAAACACCGCTTAGACAATAATAATTAGCGGCACATTGTGTTTGTCCTGATCTAGCGCCTACGGTACCAGTTGAATAATAACCAGTACTAACGGCGTATCTAACACCGCCAGTACAATAATAATTATCGGTTCCACAAGCCAAGCAATCATAACCACTGACATAATAACCGGCTGAGCAAGACAGAGCTGAACAACTAGCCGATGAGCAAGAACCCGGCGAAGAAATATTACCGGCGGTACAGGCAGTACAAGCCGCCGCACTAGTACCGTTTATTCCAGCATTATATTGATTAGCGCCGCAAGCAGTTTGATTGGTGCCACCGGTACAATAATAACCACAACCGCAATTATAAGCGACACCCACACTGCAATAATAACCAGCGGGGCAATAAGACTCACCCGTACGATTGGTGGCATCAGTACCGCCAGTGGAATAATAACCAACATCAACTGTTAAACAACTAGTACTGCTATCGGTAGTGGCTTTATATAAATTAGCGGAACCGCAAGCAAAACAACTAGTACCGCTAACATAATAACCGGGGCCGCAAACGGTAGCGCATTCGGTAATCGTAATAGTGGCCGGTTTATAAGAAGTAAAAGCTGTCCATTCTGGAGAAGATTTAGTCGGGATGAAATAGGGAATGGCCGCGGTGTTAGTAATTTTTTTGCAAGAAGCGTCCCATAAATCTACGGTGCCAAAGCCGCTGTTAACAGGGGAAACATAACCGCCAGTCGGACCAGCAGTAAGAGTCGCTGCTGACACTATTATCGGAATAAAAACCAGAACCGCCAAAAAAATAAAAACTTTAAGCGGCGCGCTAATTTTGTTTATCCAATTTAATTTAAACATATTGGTTTATTTAAAAAATTCAATTAATTTTGGCTTCTTTGAATAAAACAAAAAACCGGCCGATTTCGCGGCTGTGATAATTTTAAATCGGGCTTTGCTGGCTCTTAAGAAACCCATGATAATATACTTATATATATTTTATTATATCACTTCTTAAAAGGTGTGGGTAGAGTTTAAATTACATTAGAGTCTGTTTTTTGATATAACTGATTTTTTATCTGTCGTCTGAGTTCGCGAATGGACCAGGAATAGTTTATGGTTTTGGTTTCATAGAAAGAGCGTTCTTTTGGCTCAACAATAGGAATTAAAGCAACATAATGATTCCAGCTCAATTGTGGTTGCAGTGTAACCACAATTGGATAGAGTTTATAAAATTTGACCAACCTGTGTAATAATTGTTTTTCAACCCCTAAATCTACCGATATATTATCAATCAAATATTTGCCGTAATCCGCCCTATCCTTATATTTTAACTCCTCTCTAACTATTCTTTCACCAATCTGCCAATATGTTTGAACTTTAATATTATCAACCGCTTTGTAGGCTTGGTGCCGACCGCTTTTAATAATACCCTCTAGTTCATTAATTAGTTTTTTATAATCTTGATTTTTTATTACTTTTGCTTTTTCCATAAATTTAAAATTATTTTATTTCAATTTCTTCAGTCCCAAAAAATTATTGGAACTCACAATCTTTTGACCGGACACTTTTTCAATATCCTCTCTAGTTCGTCCAGCTACACCACCGCCATCTGCAGCATCTCGTTTAAGTGGCGTAAACCCCTTAGAATCTCTAACCTGAGTTAGTTTGGTGGTAGTAGCTTCACCTAACATAGTAAGAATAAGCTCAATGTCCTCCATATGATCTCTTAAATTCTCTCTTTCCAGCCCTTTTAACTTTTTATAATCACCAACTTTTAATCCAAAAGTACTCTCCATTATTTCATTAGTAAGTAGAGCATAATCCGAACCGCTTTTAACGCCTCTTTCCCGCCACTCATCGGTTAGACTATGGCGCGCTGCTATTCCGCGACTTCTTTTTTCAATCCAATCTTTGGGATAGCCTTTTCTCTCATAAATTGCTTTCATCCTATCCATGGCGAGCTCCGGGTTCTCTATTTCTTGGATTCTTTCATAACCGACCCGAGCCAACCAGCGCTTAAATGGCTCAGCTTTAGGCGAGGGAATGGATTGGATAATACGGAATAATCCTTCGGTGTTAGCGCAGTCGGTGGCGTATTTTTTACCATCAGCGGCTTCTAATTTCAGTTGTCCGATTTTTTCGGACAACTCGGAACCTTCTTCTTTTAATTTTCTTTTTAAATCATCCCAATATTTTCTAGGACGATCGTTTTCGATCAAAACCCTACACACATCCACCACCGAAAACCACCACTCATCATTTACTAAAACCCGCCTAATTTTTTGTCCGTTAAACAGTGCCACTTTTCCCAACTCATTTTTGTTTTCCATAAATTTTTAAATTAATAATTACCCAATTACTATAGCAAAAGCGACCTGAAGAAAAATTCAAGTTTTTAGGACAAAAAAAATGAGGCCCCAAAAGAGCCCCATTATATAAATTCCACTAACCCTCTAAAAAGTCCGGTAATTTAATTGATTAATATCATCAAACCAAGGAGAATAATCGGGATAGCCCGGCTCCGCTTTAAAAGTCATTTTCCAAAATAAAGAAGTTGTCGGTTCGGGAAATTTCCACCAAATAAACGGTTCGACTTTCTGCCATTTATCCGCCGCATTCGCCATAAATAATTCTGCCCGGGAATTTTGTTCGCCGTTTTGCTTAACACCGTCAGTGGCCAAATCAATTTCCGCGGCCACGGCGCTGCTAATTTTCCGCCCGCGATTCATACCTAAATCCAAAGAAACCGCCTGTCTGTCTAAACTATTATCAAAACCGCCATCGGTAAAACGCCATAGACCCGCCTCACCCATATCTACTAAAACATCGGCGCCCTCAAGCCGGCACGACGCGGTCTCTGCCGCTAAATCAGCCTTAAAAATAAGCGGCGAAAAATCTAGAGAGCCCATCAGTTCCCCGGCGCGCTTCGGCCAAAACTTAATTAACTTCGGCTTACCCTCAGTTTTGGAACAAACATAAAAAATTGTCCCGCGCGAATTATCGCGGCTAAGTATCTGCGGACTAAAACCTTCGGCACTAACTCGCAGACCAAAAAAACGCGAGACATCGCTGAGCGCCCCCTGATAATAATATAAAACGTGGCCATTATAACCGCCGTAAACAATTAAAAAATTATCATCCGTTCCGCCAAAAGCGATTGTTCCGCCAGTCCGGCCGTATCTTATTTCAATTCTTTCCGAAGTCGTATCAGTAATTAGCGGTGAAAAACTTTGATATCGCGGATCAAAAGAATAAACCCAGCCGCGTTCGTCATAATTCTTGCCGGTGACAATTCCTACCAAAGAACGGTTGCCGGCCAAACCAACGCTTAAATTTAAAATATTTTCGGAATTAAATTCCGGCGGTAATTTTAATTTTTTACCGCGATAATACAAACTATTATTTATCGCTTGCAAATTATTATCAGGCGATAAAATTTCCGAAGAACTATAAGAAGCGTCATCGGTTTTAGTAAAAGTATAGATGGGCGGAAAAGTAAAAGCGGTGACATTTTCATCCCAATTCATATTGGTCTTATCCCGATCAATATAAGACAAGCCGGAAAAATGATCTCCGAAACTATTAATCGCTTCCGTGGCAGATTCCCCTTTAGCTAGGCTGAGCGCTTTAATTTGATCATTGGTATTTTTTTGAAAACTGGAAAAATCTTTTTGCAAATTATGGTTCAAATTAATTAAAATAAAAAAATTGAGCGCCGTAAATAAAAGCAGCAGCAAAAAAATCGCCGCTAAAATAATTAAGGTCCAGCGCGAAAACTTCAGCGGTCGAAATAACGATTTTTTTAGCTTCGTTTTTAACTTATGAAGTTTATTTATTCTTCTTGGCTTCTGAAGTTTTTTCACGGTATAAATCTATTGGTTAATAAGTAACCATCATGCCCTTTTCGGTTTGATCAAGCGCTTTGGTCGGCCACTTGAGCCAGTCGAAACGGCGGCCGATTAAGCGGTACGATAAAGTTACCGGGCGATCGGAACGGAAAATCAACTTATTATTTTTAATCAAATAATAAGTATTGGCAAAATTGCCATAGGGAGTTAAAAGTACTTCAACATTTTCGGAACTATAATCAACAACTTGGTGCCAGACCCAAAGGTCAGAACCTTCCGGTTCACTGCCAAAATCAATCACTTTTTCGTATTCATTATTAGCGGTGCGCTTGGCAACCACGGCTCTACCAACATATTCTTCTTTAACACCACCAGAAATTGAGGAAGCATAAGTAGAATAATTTGTGCCATTTAAAGTATAGAGAGGATCGATGGTATCAACAGTTAATTTGTTAACATTTAAAATATTATAATGACCCATATTTAAATCACCGGTGGCGACTCCTGAGCCTTTAGGTAAATAATTATTTTGTAAATAACCAAGAGGCACAGCTTGATCAGTGTTTATTGGAGTAGAATTAAGTCCGCCGATTTGGCCGCCAGCCACCGTCATCGCTTGACCGGTGCCAGCATTAACATGAAGAAGATTTGTTGGGGTGGTGGTGCCAATGCCGATGTTGCCAGTTGCTACTGCACGCATTACCTCCACATTCCCAGGCTTTAAAATAATTGAATTAGTGGTATAAGCTCCGTTTGTATACAAAGTCATGGAATTATCACCTGCGGGAGTAAACTGAATTTCCCCCCATTGTGCACCTCCTGTTGCCGAAGTAGAAAAACGAATTGCGCCAGCATCATATAAATCCAATTTTCTTTGCGGATTCGTAGTTCCAATTCCAACGTTGCCACCATTAATGTATGAGGCGCTATTTCCTGAAAAATGAGTGGTTAAGATTTCGGCTGTATCATAAATATTTATTACCCCATTCTGTGCATTTGATAAAATTGTAACTATGTTTCTTCCAGCGCCAGACAATACTCCTCTAAATAAATATCGATCACCAGCCCCTCCTGTCATATCATAGGCACTCAAAGTACCCCTAACTATAGCATCTCCATTTACTTCTAATTTTGATAAAGGATTAGTTGTCCCAATTCCAACATTGCCAGTATTTAAATTCCAGAACTGAATTAGTTTATCTAAATTACCCACGCCTGAACGCCCATGCAAACCAAAACCATGGACTACCTCATTTTCTATTTGAAAAAGAGCTTCGGGCGTATTTGTGCCACCTGAATTTGCTAAACGAAGTAATAATGAAGTTGGCGTGCCAGAAGTATTTCTATCAACAGTGAGTAAATAATTTGGTGCGGCCGTCCCAATTCCCACATTTCCACCAGCTAAAACAGTCATTCTGGTGGTATTATTAGTTTCTATATTTAAATTATTATTATCGTTAGTACCTAAGGAAGCCGTGGCGCCAAAAGAATTTCCACCCTGAACAAAAGCCGCTCCCGCTCCGGTACCGATTGGAGCATAATTAGCTTGCAAATACCCAAGAGGCACAGCTTGATCAGTGTTTATTGGAGTAGAATTAAGTCCGCCGATTTGGCCGCCAGCCACACTTATCACTTGTCCAGTACCGCCACTTACTTGAAATAAATTACTTGGAGTAGTGGTACCGATACCGACGTTGCCGGAAGTACCAACCCAAAAACTACTATTATTTTGATTTCCGCCGCGATATATATGCAAGGCATAAGTAGCGGCATTGCTGGCTGCGGAAGTAAGTGCCAAACCATATCCATTAGCGGCGTTTTGTGAATTAAAATAAACTAAAGCACTGGACCCAGCATCCTTTGAAACTGCTAAAGAATTACCACCTGGGCTCGAGGTTCCAATACCAACATTTCCACTACTATTCCAAATTCCCGAACCAGGGAAATTTACGTTTCCACCCGAAACACTCATTGTTTGAGCGCCGTTAGAATAAATAGTGGTGTAATATCCCGATGGACTAATTCCACCGATTCGTAATTCCCCACTATTAACGTTTCCTTTGATCGCGAAATATTCACTGTTGAGATATGTAAGCGACATCCCGATCCAGTTACTAGCCGACGATTGTGTATTAACTTTAATTAAATTATCACCCGAGGCTACGTTGAGGTGTAGTAATGATGTCGGCCCCGTTGTTCCAATACCAACATTGCCAGAATTGTCAATTACCATACTCGTAGAAGGAGTTCCTGATCCAGCGTTATGACGATCAAAATAAATCCAACCATTTGTTCCGCCACCCTCAACGACAGAACCTAAACGTAATGCCCCGCCATTATAACTAATAAGACCATATTGGGTAGGAACAGAACCGCGAGTAACCTTTATTCCTTCGTTCCAATAAGTTCCCCCCGAAGATTTATAAATTTCCAACAAGCTAGTCGGACTCGTTGTTCCAATTCCTACATTTCCGCCAGCCAAAATAGTCATTTTGGTACCGTTGTTGGTTTCGAAATTCAAGGTATTGTTATCATTAGTACCTAAAGTGGCAGTTGCGCCAAAAGAGTTTCCACCCTGAACAAAAGCCGCTCCGGCTCCGGTACCAATCGGAGCATAGTTAGCTTGCAGATACCCAAGAGGCACGGCTTGATCCGCATTTATCGGAGTAGAATTTAGTCCACCGATTTGGCCGCCGGAAACACTCATCACTTGTCCAGTTCCGCCGCTTACTTGAAATAAATTACTTGGAGTAGTGGTACCGATGCCGACGTTACCACTTGCTAAAATCATTAATCTTGATTGATTACTCGTCCAAAAATCCATAGGAGGGTATGCACCTGTACGAGCATCGGCTTTTAGCGAAAGAGTGGTATTTGCGTCTCCTGGATTAATTAATAAATAATTTCCAACAGACCCTGCATATTGGATTGCAGTACCGCCAGTACTCATTAGTACGTGTGTTGGGTTACCTATATCAGAAGTTACTCCGCCTGCCATAAGTCTACCATTAACATTTAACAATGCTCCCGGATTAGTCGTACCAATCCCAACACTACCATTTTCATCGATTCGCATTGCTTCTGTAGCGCTAGTATTAATTGCCTTAGACACACCAAATGTTAGCGCCGCTTCTCTACCATAAAGTTCTCTTGCAACTGTTTTTATATACCCAGCAATTTTAGGAGTATCGGCGTCATTAGAATAAAACTCTAATGTTCCAACAGCGTCTTCAGCCAATGTGGTAACTCGTGGATTTGAAAGTCTTAATACGCCACCCAATGTATTATCATTACTTGAAATTTCAAGTTGTCTTGTCGGACTTGTGATTCCAATCCCGACGTTGCCATCGCTATTAATTCTCACTCTTTCGCCAGCCGAAACACCACTGTGGTGTGTACCAAATGTAATATAGTCATTTGTGGCGTCACTAATAAATCCCATCCAGCTTGTACTTTGACTTCCACCAATTGCACCCGTAACGGTGGATTTTCCGATATATCTTGAGAGAGTATCTAATTGACGACCAATTATTATATTTCCATCAACGTCGAGTTTATTTAATGGAGCTATCCCTATCCCAACATTTCCGCCATTTAATATAGTTAATCTGTCACTTCCGGATGTCTGCAATTTAATACCATACCCTTGATTATTTAAAGTAGTATAACCGGTAGCGCCGCTATAAAGCTGCAAAGTGGCATAATTGGCTGCACCAGAACCGCCGGAATAGCCAGCACCAGAACCAATAATACCTGATGACCCTAAACCAATATTGCCAATCACCCCTAACTTTTCACTAGGTGTCGTCGTCCCAATTCCCACACTACCCGCTCCCGCCGTTCCATTATATATAGTACCGTTTAAAGTTCCGCTCCATAAATTTCCGGCAGTCGGTGAATAATTAGCTTGCAAATAACCAAGAGGGACGGCATGATCCGCGTTTATTGGCGTAGAATTAAGTCCGCCGACTTGTCCGCCAGAAGCGGTAATTACTTGTCCCGTGCCACCACTGGGGCCAATAAGCAAACCAACCGCAGCTTTAACTCCGGTAGGATTTGCGGCCAACAAAACTCCCGCTACTAAAAATATAATAGCGAAACGGGCAACCCTGTTAGATGAATTTACTCGGGACATTTAATTTATATTATTCGATTATTTTACAATCATAGTTCCCACGGCTCCTTGAGCGCGGTGATCAAACATGCTGGAATAAAAAACATAAGAACCAGCTTTGTCCGGCGCGTTAAAAGAAATAGTTTTGGTTTCACCTTTAGCTAGACCGATAGCGACCGCGCTTAAAGATGGATCGTCAAAACGGAAAACTTCAGAATAAGTAGTTTCATTAGCATTCGTAATCGCTAAAGAAACGGCTTGACCGCGATTAACGGTAAATTCTTTTGGCGTAAAGCTGCTGCTAGTAACGGCTAATTTGATAGTTGATTTAGGTAGAGCCGTAGTTGAAGTAATTGGGAATGATTCAGTAGGCGCATTGCCAATACCAGGAGCCACATTATTAGTAGCCACTTCACCGGTTTTGGTCACTACTTTTCCCGTCGCAATATTAATTGGGCTAGTACCATTAGCCACCGTTACCACTTGAATAGTGGCAGTGGTAGTAGAAATACTTCCATCAGCATTTTTGGTCGGGGCCACATTAATTGTTTCTACCGGTTTTTTAATATCTTGAGTAACTTCGTTAACCAAAGCTTGGGTGGCTTTAGCCGCCTCCGGAGTTTGGTTTTGTAACATTTCTTTTGGTACTGTACCAGTTGTACCAGTTTGGCCTGATTTATTTTTTTGACTGTTGCTAATCATCAAAAAAATTAAGGCGAGAACTACTAAGGCTACAACCACAGTTATAGCGATTTTTACTTGTTTTTTCATAATTTTTTTATTAATTATTTTTGTTATATATGTTAAGTTAATTATAACTTATTTATGATAATTAAGAAATATTTTTATTGCAGATTAACCAGCACATTTATTTCACCTTGATAACTATTTAAATTTTCTAGCGCTTTACCAATTATGGTTCCCTGTTTATTGTTCACGGCTTTCATCGCATAACCGTTGTGGCTGGATGAGGTCAGTAAATCACCTTTAGATATAGTGCCGTTCGAGCTTATCACTTTAACTTTAACCACCCCCATCATCGCAATAATCGCTTTGTGTTCGCTCTCGATGCGGCCGGCAATAATTGAGGGGTTGTTCGACACGATACCAACGACTGTCTTATCATAACTTTGGGTGCAAGGGCGAACGGATTTATAACCGTGATCATCCATTACTACTACGGTGCCCGGTTCTAAAATATCAGTGGTGGCAAATTCTTCGGCAAAGTCGGCCCCCATTTGGGTTTGCAGCGTACCAGTAATTCCCACATCACCAGCTACTTTTAATTTAAATAATCCTGGGTCGGTGGTACCGATGCCGACGTTGCCGCTGGTTGGTTGTAATAATAAATTGGCGCCCGTATAACTTTGAATAGAAAGGTTGTTGTTGCTACTTATGTAATTGATGGTGGCTCGCGTAGCAGCGTTATCCCCAATAAATAATGAGGCATTCGCGCCATAGTTATAGACCGCGGCATTGCCGCCAAATAATTCTAATCTGTTAACTGGCCCAGTTGTTCCAATTCCGACGTTGCCCGCAATTGAGGAAATTCCAGTTCCGGAAACTGTTAACGTTCCGAGCGGGATACTAACATTACCGTTATAATTAATTGTCATCGCTCTGGCTAATACCCCATCGGAAAGAGGGGCAACATCAAAAAATAAATTAGAACCAGCAGTAGAGACCGAATTACTATTTATCGTACTGCCAATTCTGGCGTAATTTACATTTCCCGTACCGCTCTGATAGGTTGTTCCTTTAAATAATATTCCGCCACCGTGGCCGTTATAAGGATTAGTGGTCGCATTCGCAGTTATTGTTAAAATATCATTATAAGTAGTTCTAACTGCCGTTTCTATCCTCTGAATTTCTGCTTTTGTTCCTGGCGCAGTTGTTCCAATTCCCACATTTCCCGCTCCGGCCGTTCCGTTATATATTGTGCCATTTAAAGTACCGCTCCATAAGTTTCCTGATGTCGGTGAATAGTTAGCTTGTAAATAACCAAGAGGCACGGCTTGATCCGCGTTAATTGGCGTAGAATTTAGTCCACCGATTTGACCGCCGGAAACACTCATCACTTGTCCAGTACCGCCATAAACTTGAAATAAATTATTTGGAGTCGTGGTGCCAATACCGACGTTGCCGGCATTTGAAATATACATTGATGTGTTTGCGTTTCCGGCACCAGTGACAAAATGAATATTGGTATTATTTGATTTTATACTTACATCTCCGATTGCAGTTTGAGCTCCATAATTTGATGCGACCGCAGCATATCCAATATGAAGTTTATCTACTCCCGCGGCTGATAATAAGAAAGATCCATATCCGCTTGTAGCATTTGCATTAATGATTGCCTGATTAGAACCATCTACTTGTAATTTTCCTATTGTTGGATTAGTTGTTCCAATTCCAACGTTGCCGCCAGTTCCGCCAGTTCCCATAAAAGTAAAACTACCTCCAGCCTGATTTGTGGTTAAAAAGTTCATGTTGGCATTACTGCTATTATACAACTCGATTGAAGCATTATGAGTTGCATCTTGATAAAAACCAATTTTATCGTTAGTTGCCCCTAAACTTAATTTGTATTGTGGATTAGTTGCTCCAATCCCAACATTACCCAAAGCATCAATTCTAACTTTTTCCGTTCCGGCTGTCATAATACCCAACGTTTCCGAAGAACTTTGAGTACCAATTAAAAATGAAGGATTGATACCAACACCATTTCTAATAGCGAAAGATCCACGAGTTCCAGAATTTGAAACAATTCGGATAATATTTGTATTATCGGTATCCGGTCCAATAATATCTAATTTGGCCGCGGGATTAGTCGTTCCAATTCCAACCGAACCAGAATAATTAATTCTCATAACTTCTGACTCACTTGTATAATCTGCGCCCGCATGAGTGAAAAAGGCTAAACCTCCTCTTCCAAAAGAAGCTTCATTAATTTTCTGAATACTAGGGCCGGTAATAGACGCTGCACTGCCACCAAAAAAAGATAACTTAGGACTATCCGCATTAGTATCAGTAACATCGCTACCGATTATCACTCTATCAGTAGAAGTGGCCCTAATTGTTAATTTGCTAGATGGCGAATTTGTTCCAATCCCAACATTTCCCGCTCCCGCTGTTCCATTATATATAGAACCATTTAAAGTACCGCTCCATAAATTTCCTGAAGTCGGTGAATAGTTAGCTTGCAAATAGCCAAGAGGCACGGCTTGATCCGCGTTTAAAGGCACAGAAGCGAGTCCACCGATTTGTCCGCCGGAAACATTTACAACTTGCCCAGTACCGCCATATACTTGAAGTTTAGTGTTTGGCATGGTGGTGCCGATTCCGATATTTCCGGTAACTACTAGGTTTAATGCTCCAGCGCCAAAATCAGAATTAACCGCTCCTACTTGCCCAATTTGAAGAGTGTAATCTGCAACTGAAGAAGCAGGGCCAATGCCCCACAATCCGGGAGATGCCCAATTACCAAGAAATACTGGTCTACCACTACCGGTGTTTTTATAATTACCAAATAACAATTGTGCTGGAGCAGCTGATGCCGCTACTCCACCGACTTGCATTAAAACAGTGGGATTGGTTGTGCCAATTCCAACGTTGCCAGAAGAATTAATTCTCATATTTTCACCAGCAACTGAAAATGCCATATAATCACCGCCATCACTGCCTATAATTTTAGTGCCTCCGCTGCCCCAAAGAAGAGCATAAGTATCGTCTATCGCAATATGACCACCGCTAACTGTTAGTTTACTGCCCGGAGTTGCCGTTCCAATCCCGACGTTGCCGGTTTTATCAACTACCATTTGTTGTATTACTCCTGTAAATGTACCGCTAGAAGCGTCCCCTGTTGACGTCCCTGTATAAAATCTTAGTTCAGAACCTACATTAGTACTAGCAGAAACACTACTTACAGCAGAAGCTATGGTTGCCCCAGGTCGCCACACACTACCGTCATAAAAGATTGGCAATCCAAGATTTCCAATAGAACTCGAATCAACGCTTATCGGCGATGCAGCAGTTCCTCCGGCAATCATCATTGGATTACCTTTAAACCAATTTGTGTTTCCATAAAATTCTTGCAGAACACCTCTAGTTCTAACATCATTAGGCACGGCGCCAAAATTAGTGTCCAACTTAGCTACCGGATTAGTAGTTCCGATTCCCACATTTCCCCCAGCCAAAATAGTCATTTTGGTACCGTTGTTGGTTTCAAAATTTAAGGCATTATTATCATTAGTACCTAAAGTGGCTGTCGCGCCAAAAGAATTTCCACCCTGAACAAAAGCGGCTCCAGCGCCCGTGCCTATTGGAGCATAATTAGATTGAAGATAGCCTAGCGGTACGGCTTGATCCGCGTTTATCGGAGTGGAATTTAAGCCACCAATTTGTCCTCCAGCCACCGTCATCGCTTGGCCAGTACCAGCGTTTACATGAAGAAGATTTGTTGGCGTGGTGGTGCCGATACCAATATTACCATCACCTCTAATATACATTACACTGCCGCTATAATTTCTGAAATTTGCTAAATAAAAATCAGATGCACCGCCTCTTGAAGAAAACACATCAAGAACCGAACCTTGTCCGGAACCGGTGCCGCTATAGGTTGCATATAGATAAGCTAAAGCCGTGGCGTCAGTCATTTGATGCTGGACATATAAATAATTGGCGACAGCCCCTATACTTCCAGTGAATAATCTATTTCCTTGAATAGTTCCGTTAGATAAAATATTGCCATTTACATCCAAAACTTGGCCTGGCCCGGTTGTTCCAATTCCGACGTTACCAGTGCTATCAATTGTCATTCTTTGCCCTACTGAAGTTCCATTATGAGTATAAAATCTAATATTACCGCCTGTGGCTTTTGATGATGCCAAAGAAAGGTCAACATTGGACATAATCATACCGCTATAATCCGTATAATTACTGTCATAGATATATCCCGCGGTATTACGATTATACCAACTTCTTAACCTATCATTAACTAAACCAAAAGCTCCAGTCTCTGCTATTTCAAGTAATTTTCCCGGATTAGCCGTTCCAATTCCCACATTTCCTCCTTTTAAAATTCTCATTCGTTCGGTGCTGTTGGTTTTAAAAGAAATATCATAATTACCAATCGAGCCTAACCAAGAGGCATCGCTGGCCACTGAATTTCCAGTTAGTAACCAACCGGCCGAAGAACTAGGAGCGCTGGATAAATAATTGGCTTGCAAATAACCAAGAGGCACGGCTTGATCCGCATTCAACGGAGTAGAATTTAAACCGCCAATTTGCCCACCGGAAACATTTACAACTTGCCCAGTGCCGCCATAGATTTGAAATAAATTATTTGGAGTGGTGGTACCGATGCCGACGTTGCCACCATTTAAAATTGTAACATTCGCTGCATTATTTGTTCCTAGTTGTAAGGCAGTCGTATTAGAAGTAGTTATTCCACTTGCATATGACAGACCATTAGACGAAAAGACAGTCCCAGGAGTTAAGCCTTCAGTTCCTATAGTAAGATTCGCGCCCGTACTTGTGATATTTAGATACTGTCCACCAGTGGTTACCCCGTAAGTATTAAAAATATGTCCAGTGGCAGAATTGATTGTGAGAGGAAAATTAGGATTAGTTGTTCCAATTCCAACGTTGCCACCTCCTTGAAATGTCACAACGTCGTTATAAGTAGAATCAGCTTTTCTTAAATTAAACACTAAACTTCCACCAGTAGCATCGGGTTTATTAATAATTTCAGCGGGCATGTTTCCATTTCCGGACGAATATAATCTGATTGACGCTCCGGAACCATTTGTTATGTTAGGGTTTCTAACTTGCAAAGTAGCATTGCCAGTTGTGTCTTTATAGACTACCAAAGGATAGTCCGGAGCAGTTGTGCCGATACCAACGTTGCCATCAGATTGAACGACAAACTTTGAATTTGAAAAATCGCTGCTAGTAGCAATACTAAATTTAGTGTTATCAGTTCCAGCATTATATAATTCTCCAACATACCATTCATTAGTCGCATTGGTTTGAAAAACAATTTGTGCCGGTCGATAGGCCGCACCTCTTGCCAGTTCAATTTGTGCTCCGCCGTTTGAAACAGTATGAGGATTATAAATTCTTAAACCGGTCTGGCCAACATAGTCCTGATATATATCCAAAAGTCGACTGGGTGCTGTCGTCCCAATTCCCACATTTCCTCCCTTTAAAATTCTCATCCGTTCGGTGTTGTTAGTCTTAAAAGCAATATCATAATTACTGATTGAACCAAGCCAAGAAGTGTCATTGGCTAAGGTATTGCCATTTACTAACCAACCCGCCGAGGAACCGGGAGCACTGGATAAATAATTAGCTTGTAAATACCCCAGCGGCACGGCTTGATCAGAATTAATCGGAGTAGAATTTAGTCCGCCAATTTGTCCGCCGGATACGCTCACCACTTGTCCGGTTCCGCCATAAACTTGAAATAAATTATTTGGCGTGGTGGTGCCGATACCAAGATTACCGGCGGTATTGATAACCGCTTTAGTAGTCCCGCCATTATAAAAATTAATATTAGCGGCTGATTGTTGGGCAATATATAATTCATTACTGCTGCCTGAACCATAACCTAAAAAACCTAGAGAAGAATCTGTTGAATTGGTAAATTGCAGGTAATTATTTCCCGTAGCGCCACTGCCCTGTAATTTCAACATACCTCCCAAGCCATAGATATGTAATTTGGTATTTGGTGTCGCTGTTCCAATTCCTAAAGGTCCAACCATGGTCGAAGTCGCCCAAGTGTTTACAAAATCAGTTGGCAGCAGATTCCATTCCGCCGCCTCAAGTGTTCCATTAACTGACTTATTATAATCGTGAACCACCGCTAATGAATTTCCACCAAACAAAAAAGAACCTAAGAAAATAACAACAAAAAGCCAGACCACTTTCGTGTTTTGGATTAATTTTTTTTTGTTGCATTCGTAAATCATAGGCTCGTCTAATTCGCCTCTTACAATTAATTAAATTATACCAATTTTCGCCTCTCCGCGCAAAGGTTTTAGACGTAATTTTTGGCCTTATTTTAAAGGGTTTTTAAATAAAGGTGGTGGTGGAAAAAATAAAAAAATATAATTTACTTAAAGCTCCGTCATTAGGGGCTTTTTGCTATGTCAAAAACTTTATCAAAAATTCATATCACTCTTGTTATAGTGATTCCATAATTATTAATTTTAAAAACTATGAACAACCAAAACAATCAAATCATTATTTACCAAAGTGTGAACGGTAAAACTAAGATTGAAGTGAAAATGGAAAATGAAACGTTGTGGCTGAGCCAAAAACAAATGGCGGAGTTATTTAATTGCGATTCTGATAACATCGGGTTACATTTAAAAAATATATTTAAAGATTCTGAGCTTAGCGAAAATTCAGTTACCGAGGAATACTCGGTAACTGCCGCTGATGGCAAAAATTATAGAGTTAAACACTATAACCTCGATGCCATCATCTCCGTGGGCTATCGCGTTAACTCAATTCGCGGTACTCAGTTTCGCATTTGGGCGACTCAGAGGTTAAAAGAATATATTATCAAAGGTTTTGTGTTAGACGATGATAGATTATCAGACGGTAAAGTGGCCAGACCATATTTTGAAGAACTAGAAAAGTGAGGAGAGGATTAAGAGAGTAATAAAAAATTTATAAAAATATATTTTTAAAAACTAACTTCCACGCTTCTCTTAGTGGCTCCATACAAACCGGCCGAAGTAAGCACCACGCTCGGCACCCAACTTTTATATTCCACCGCAAACGAAGCTGGATAGCCATCAGGCATAGTGCCGGAAAACAGATTACCGGTAGCACTGCCATTTAAATCAAAGCCTAATTGCCGCGCCTGCATCAGCGAATATTCCGCGCCGCTTTCCGCGGCAAAATAAGCCCGCGCCGAATCATATTGCAAACCGCTGGATCTTAACCCCGAAACAATAATATAAGAACCGGCAAAGGCCACAATCATAATCCCCGAAACTAGGAATAAAGTGAGTAGTAGAGCGCTTCCTCTTTTTTTTATATTTTTCATATTAATCTGTTTTATAATAGCGCGAAGTTAAAGTCGTCTGAATTCTCATTTCCGATCGCGCGCTATCTTTGCCTAAAGCGTGAGCCACCATTTCCATGGTCACTGTGGGCTGATTGCTATTTACTCCACCCTCGGGACGCAAAACAAAATTAAGTTCATCGACATTTATTTTAGCCGGCGTAATATAACCGGTCACGCCATCCCGGCTAATAGTAAAACGATTGACTTGGCTGGCATTATCATAACTTAAAGAATAAGAAACACAATGATTCTGATAGTTTTTAAAAACTAAAGTAGTCGAAGCGGTATTAGTGTGAAAAATATCCGTGCTCGGCAAACTGCAGGCGCCGTCGCTGTTTCTTTTGGCCATCCTAATTTCTTTGCCGGTCACTTCCAAAAAATACTTTAAACTTTCTTCCACATTCTGCGTGGCAATAGCGCTGCGCTGGCTGTCGATTACCATTTTAAAAATATTTAAAGAGGCAGTAATAATAATTACAAAAAGCGAAGTGGCCACCAGCACCTCAATCAGCGAAAATCCGGTTTTATTTTTGGTCGTCATAGTTTTTTATTTCCAATCAAAAAGCAAGGCTCTAAGTTCATAATGATAAGGCTTGCCGCGATCGAGCCAAGAAACTAAAGCGCGTACTTGAAGCGGCGCTCCCACATAAGAAGCCGGTTTATTCAAATATATTTCTCGGGAAAAAATAGTGGCCGTTAGACCAGTTTCACTGCCAAAACGATTAACATAAAAACCATTCTTTAAATAAATTACGGAGTCCGGATCGCTAGAAGTTAAAACCGGCGCATCGGTTCGGTAATCAATTTTGTAAGCGCCGTCAGCTAAACCGGTATCGTAAGCCAAACTTTTGCGCCAATTAGAATCACGGGTTTGGCGAATAAGTTCAATTCCCTCCTGCGCCAAATTGGAAGCAATTAAATTATTGCGGTTAATGCTTTGAACTTGAATATTTTGATTAATTAAAGAAACCACGCTGAGCATTGAAGTGGTCACCACGAACAAAACCGCTAAAATTTCGATCATCGAAAACCCTGGCTTTAGTTGTCGACTGTTAAATAATTTCATATCAATTTATCACTTCCGCTAAACCTAAAAAATTAACGCGGACGGTTTTAATCGACCGAGTTTTAGCATCTTTCAAAACAATATCGATTTGAGAACTGGTGGCGGCGGCACCGGTAATAGTGGTTAGGGGGTCGGGCGGTAAAAAAGTAATATCGGCCGAATTGCCCAGGGTCAGCGAGTCAATCGTAATGTTATTCGGCAAGACTGTCACTTGCGCCCCGCTGCTAATTATATCTTCACCTGATTCATAAACAGCATCACCATTATTATCGGCAAAAACCACGTATTTATTATTGCCATAAACACTTAAATTAAAATGAATTCCCCAGCCTCCCGGAGGTACTGTGGTTGATCCGCTGCTGCCATAACGCGCTAAACCCAAAGCGTAATTTTGCGCCAAACGGATATCGGCGACTAATTTTTGCGCCGCCATGGTTAAATCCGTCCGGCGATTAGCCGAACTATAATTAGCTAGAAAAATACCCGTCACCATTATAATAATGCTCACGGAAACAATCAGTTCAATTAAAGTAAACCCGGATTTTTTCATAGTCTTAAGGCGCTTTTATTTCTTTCCACAACGGTAAGGCATAATTAATATCGAGTGTGGTTGAAGTCGAACAAGTATAAATAGCGGGATCGCTGGTATCGGTGGTGGTTAACGAAACAATAGTGCTAGTGGCTTTAGTAAACATAATACTGGTAGTCGCGGCGGTCGGACTTAAGATGGTCGCGGCCGGATCATTAGTCACTGACCAGGCAAAATTACAAGTCAGCGTCGTGCACGATTGCGGCGTATTAGGATTAGCGGAATTAAAATAAACCGAGTTGCTGATAAAACTATTGGAAGTCGTGGCAATTACAATTGTGGCTGGCGTCCAAGTAAAGACCGGCTGCGGAAATTCATAGCGATAAGTGGTAAAAGTAAAATGGGCATCGGCTCCGCTGCGCGTGGTGTTTCGAGAAAAATTATTAGTTATCCAATCCTTAGTAATTCCATCCGCATTAAATTGCCGCCACGGAGTAGACGAGCCATTAGTATCCCATAATTTTAAGAACCAATAATAAGGCGTATCATATCCAGGCGGAGCAAACGAATATTGATTGGCCGTGCTGCTGGCTTGGTAGTCAACAATCACTCCAGTACTGGTACTGTTAGCCGTACTGACAATGACACGGAAGGCACTTTGAGTCCCGCTGCGCCGATTCCATTTTAAGATGGCGCCGCGCGCGCAATTAATGCAACAAGCATTAGTATAATCCCAATTGGGGGCGGTTTGCTGTCTAATTTCGAGCGGTCCAATTTTTACTTCATAAGGATTAAGCGCACAGGAACCTGGTTCATTGGTACAATTAAAACTAACCGGACCAATAGTGGGCGAAGAGGTGGCATAACCGGAAAATATTCCCGGATTAGCGGTCAGATAATTAGTAATTCTAACCGGATCGGGGCCATCAAGTTTAATCCACTCATTATAATCTTGAATATACATGTAGCCGTAAACAATTCCTTCGGCTTCATTATAACAAGCCGTACAACCCGCCGCCGCCGTGCAGCCATTACATTTAGCTCGAAAAGTATCAGATGGTGTTGAAGAAGCTGTAAAAGTAATAAAGCCTAAACGAGAATTCCAAGCATCACCGGAAAAATTATCGGCATCATCTAAAGTGACGCCGTGATTATTATAAGTACAGGGCGGCACCCAAAAAGGAAAAGTAAAGGTAAAAGTAAAGCGCCCGGCAAAACCATCGTCTAAACAATTAAAACTGATATAGCCGTAATTAGTATTATAAGCCAGTCCGCGAATATTATTAGGCGTGGCCGCCTGAGCTGATTCGTGCGGCAACAATAAAAAAACCGCCATTAAAACGGAGAGAGCTATTCCTAATTTTAAAAATGATTTTCCCATATTTATATTATACCATGTTTGTTTAAAAAATCCCGGCCTAAATAGAGCATATTTTGGCGCTCATTTTCGGTCTCGTCATCATAACCAACCAAGTGCAGCAGGCCATGAACCAGAATAAAATAAAATAAATATTTTTTTGATTTTTTGGAGCCAATAAATTCCAAGATTTCTCGATATTTAGCGGTGCGCTTTATTTCTTGCGGATTAATAATCACCTCGCCTAATAAATTTCCTTCCCACTCGGCGCCCGCAAAAGATAAAACATCGGTCGTCTGATTGCGTCCGCGATATTTATTATTGAGGTTTCGAATACGCACATCACCAACGATGGCGATAGAAACATCGACGCGGCTATGTTTAAAATCCTGCAAAAAATTGGCAGCGATAAAAATTATTTCTTTTTTATTTACTTTAGTTTTAGTGGTATTAATTATTTCAATCATAAAAATCTCTTAACTTGCCTTAACAAATTATACAAATAATATTTCGGGCGGTTTAAAACGACATCAAAAGTTCCGGCGTAAGTTATTCTGTAACCGGAAAAGCCTAATTTAAAGCGCGTTACTCCCGGCCATTTTTTAGCGTCAACGCCATAAAAATCATAATATTTATAGTTTTTATTTTTGGCTAGTTTGATTAAAGCCCACTGCAATAAATAGGGCGCCATCAACTGCCGCGAGGAATGATCGGAAGCGCCGTGCAAATAAGTAACCTTATTGCCATAAAAAGAAAATAGGCCCGCCGCCACCGTTTTGCCGTCCGCTTCCGCTAAAAATAATTTAATAAAATCAGAATTAGCCGTAGCTAGCATTTGATAATGTTTTTTGTTGTGAATTTTAAAAGCATCGCGACGGCCAGTCTCGGTCATTAACTGCCAAAATTTTTCAAAATCAGCCAGACTATTTCCTTCACGAATACTCACTCCTTTTTTTTCCGCCAGTTTGATATTATAGCGCGTCTTAGGATGAAAATTATTTAATAATTCCACTTCACTGACACGCAGATCAAGCATTAAAGTTTCCGCTGGCTGCAGATTATTAGTTTTTTGGCAGCTAATTAATGGGTCTTCTTGGGGCTCAACGCGCCAAAAAATCACGCCTTGTTTTTTAAAATAGTCATATAAAAATTGCCAAACTATTTTTTTTTCGTCTAACGGAAGTTCAGATTTAAATACCGGACCGCGCGGCGAGTAATAATAAAAGGAACGCACTTTAATCAGATTAAAAATTGCTATCAACTCTTCGGCCTCATCATAGACTCCACAAGTTTCTACTTTAATGCCTTCTTGTTCAATCAGCTGAGCCCAGTCTGGCGACGCTAAAAATTCCGCCCCGGATTTTCCGGCAGCAGTGGCTAAAAAATTTTGAACCAATTTATGGTCTTCTAGCGGAGCTATTTTCATGCTTTTATTATAATCGGTTTTGGCTTAAAAGAAAATCCCGCCAAGCTGCAATTAAGCTAAAGCGGGATTTAAAAACACAAGTAATTTTATCTTATCTGATACCGGCTGGAGTCGCATTATTAACACCAGTTGGAACACCGCCAGTTGGACTGCCTAAACAATAAGACAAATGATAAGACCGATTGGAATCATCAGCCGTATAAGTATAAGTATTACTACTAGTAGCATTAGTACAAGCGCCATCAGCGGGAAGTGGAGCAGTCGGAACAGAATTCATATAATAAGTGGTTGTACCGTTAAAAGTACCGGAAATAGCGCTATTTGAGACAACGGTCGCTGGATAGGTTCCGAGATCATTGTAATAAAGTTCCAGGGCTGTTTGAACTTGTTTGATGTCAGCGACACGTTTAGCATCACGAGCTCGAGCCCGGGCATTATTTAAAGCGACAATCGATAAAGTAGCCAGCAGGCCGATAATGGCAACTACTACCAGCAATTCGATTAAGGTAAAACCTTTTTTCTTGTTCATAAAATTTTAAAAAATATTTATTTTAATATATATAAATCGAGCTAATCTGAAGCTACTTTTTATTATATCATTCTTAATAATAAACGACAAGCAATTTACCTAAAGATTAAAATTGACTGGCCATATTATACATCGGCATAATCACCGCCGCCACCATCATCCCCACACCGACACCCATCACGACCATGATCACTGGTTCCATAAGGGTACTTAAATTGGTCAGCATTTTATCCGCTTCCCGGCTATAAAAATCTGTAATCTTATCAAGCACCACATCGATTTTCCCGGTGCGTTCGCCAACCGCCATCATTTGCGGCACCATTTTCGGAATTGTGGCTTCGTTTTCCATGACTGTCGAAAGCGGATTACCATCATTAATTGATTCTAAGGTCGCTAAAATAATTTCTTGATAAATAATATTGCTCACAACTTCCGCCACAATTTCTAAACTTTTAGTAATTGTCACGCCCCCTTTAAGCAAAGTCGAAAGTGAACGCGTAAACCTCATTAAATAAATATATTTAAACAGAGTGCCAAAAATCGGCAGATGCAATTTAAGCGTATCAAGATTACGGCGGCCGCCATAAGTTTTAAGATATAAGCGCAGCAAAAATCCTAGCGCCACAAATATTAACAGTAAAAAAATTAAATATTTAGTTAAGAAAGTAGACACGCCGATTACGACTTTAGTCGCAAACGGCAGTTCCATGCCTGATTCAGTCAGCACTGAAGTTAAATTAGGAATTACATAAACCATTAAAACAATCGCGACACCGACTAAACCGATTAAAATAAAAATTGGATAAATCATGGCTCCGCGAATTTTAGAAGCCATATCATAGCTTTTTTCCATTTCATCGGCTAAATAGTTAAGGACTTCATCGAGTTTACCTGAGGTTTCACCGCTCCGGATAATGTTTACAAAAAAATTAGAGAATACCGCCGGGCGCTTTTCAAAAGCATCCGATAAGAGCGAGCCGGCGTCGACTTCAAAGGCAATATCGGCAATTAAATTTTTAAGGGAAAAATTTTCAGTCTGCTCAATTAAAATCAGCAACGATTCAACAACCGGCACGTTCGCCGAAATCATCACCGAAAATTGCCGGGCAAAAATTACCAGGTCTTTAGTATTTGACCTTTCAACAAATAATTTTATTTTGGTTTCAAAATCATTATCAGCCGCTACCAAAGAAAAAATTTCCAGTTCGCGGCGGCGATACCGAGTAATTAAATCGTTTTCGTTGAGTCCGATATCGATTCCGGTCTTGACTTTCCCTTTTTTGTTGTGCGCCTGATAGCGAAAAATTGACATAAGTAAAGTGGCTTAAAATTAACTTTCAATAATTCTTAAAATTTCTTCAACCGTGGTCAGCCCCCGAGCGGCTTTTAAAAATCCGTCTTGTTTGATTGAGATAAAATCCTGGCTTTTTTTAATGGCCTCCAAATTGATCTCTTTACTGCCCTCATTAATCATTTTTTTAAGATCTTCATTAATTTCAATGGCTTCGGAAACTGAAGTTCGATTTAAATAGCCGGTGTTCTCGCAATGTGAACAGCCGACGGCCTTATAAAAAGTCATTTTCTTTAAAAAATCATCAACCGTAGTGAAACCTACCACTTCTTGTTTTAAAATATTTTCCGGAATCAATTTTATTTCTTGAATTATTTCGGCCATCGTTTCTGAGGATAATTCCATCGGTTGTTTGCAATTATTACATAACACGCGGGCCAAACGCTGCGCCACCACGGTTTTTAAAGTTGAGGCTAACAAGAAAAATTCCACCTTCATATCAAGCAAACGATAGATAGTGCCCAGCGCATCATTGGTGTGCAAAGTCGATAGCACCAAGTGGCCGGTAAGCGCCGCGTTAATCGCCAGTTCGGCGGTTTCTTCATCACGGATTTCTCCGACCATAATAATATTAGGATCTTGACGCAGAAGTGAACGCAGTCCGGAAGCAAAAGTGAAACCGACTTTAGGGCGGACCTGAGCTTGATTAATGCCTTTAATTTCATATTCAACCGGATCCTCCAGGGTCGAAATATTAACGTTTTCTTGATTTAAAATCGTGAGAATCGCGTAAAGCGTCGTGGTTTTTCCCGAACCGGTCGGCCCGGTAACGAGCATGATACCGCTGGTTTTCTTCATACCGCGCCGCACGCAAGCAATCGTGTTAGCATTAAAACCTAAAGACTCCAGAGTCGGAGTACCGCGATTACTATCCAAAATTCTCATCACCACTTTTTCCATCGAAGCCAGCGGCAAAGTAGAAATACGAAAATCAATTTCGCGGCCGTTAATAATCAAACGGATACGGCCGTCTTGCGGCACGCGGGTTTCATCTAATTTTAACTTAGCTAAAACTTTAATACGGGCGACAATGGCCGCATGGATGCTTTTTGGTAAAGTAAGAGAGGTGTGTAAAATACCATCAATCCGATAACGGACGCGGCTTTCTTTAGCGAAAGGTTCAATGTGAATATCAGAAGCCCGCGCTTCAACGGCATGGCGGATAATAACTGACACAATTTTAGACACCGGAGCGCTATTTATATCTTCCGCATCAACCCCTTCTTCGGAATCAGTTTTAACTTGAATTAATTCTTCGCCTTCTTCTTTAGCTTTAACTTCCAAGGCGCTGGAAATTTCTTCTTCAATTTTTTGGTATTGCTTAATGCCTCTTTGCCAGCTGCCTTCAGAAATCAGATAAAACACCGAATGCAAATGTTCTCCGGAAACTAAAAAATTAACCGCCTCCATGGCTTTTAAATCCGCTTCCACTAAACCGATATTTACTGTTTTATTTTTATCTTCACGGCCGAAACAAATGATTTTATAAGTCCGGGCAATTTCTTCCGGTAAAAAATTCAAAACCCCTTCAGGGAGTTCTTCATCCTGAATATTATAATAAGGCAAACCGGCTAGTTCTGCTCTGACCTGGGTTAGCGCTTCTTCACTGATTACCCCGGAACCGATAATTAAATCCGGCAGATTAGCTTTAAGATCATCACCGCGTTTTTTAATTTCGCTCAGATTATCGGCGGTTATCAGTCCCTTATCAACCAAGGCGCGAAGCAGTTGTTCATTTTTTTCCATAGATTACTTAGCTACTTTTTTAACGATAAACGGATTACTGTTGCCGACGCGGACGCGAACCGGAGCTAAAGAGGTAATCGTGCTGCCGGTTGAAGTGCTGCTAGCGTCAGGATTGCTAATGATTATTTCAGTCTGGGTTTTCTGGGCTTCCATAATTAAATCCTGGCTATGTTCCAAATTTTCGTAATCGAAAGTATTTATATAATTTTTCAGCGCTTTAATGCGGCTGTCGCGTAAAATATCCAAATTCAAACTAACCGCGGCTGAAGGGCTAGCCACCGGCGCAACCGGATTATTATAATCTAAAAATTTGCTGGCTAAATTATCTTTAAAAATAAACAAACCCAAGCCGAACAAAACAACTAGAGCAATGAAGTAATATAGAATTGTTGATCGATCTTTTTTCATTTTTTATAATAATAAGTTGTGAGCTCTAAAGTCCCGGCATGACCGCCGCCATCCAAACTTACTTTTTTAACATCCAGGATTCTTAAATTACTTTCTAAAACTTCTAATAAATTTTTCAGCCCAGCGTAGTCCACGGAAGCGATATTTAGCGAAATATTAATTAAGCCGATCTTGCTGGAGTCTTTAATTGTCTGGTCATTTTGATCAACTGGCGCTGGGGTATCAGAGTGAGTCGTGCCGTCTTCTTTATTAAGGATAATTGAGGTGGGAATGAAACCGTTGCGGGTGATAAGTTCTTCAAGCTCGCCAAATAGCAGTTCTTTATTATAATCATTAGGTAAAATTCGATTGACTCGTTCCAGATCCACCTTATCAATATTATCATAAATTGCCACCGCTTCCTTAAGATTTTTTAATTTAGTTTTTTCCGCGGTTAGCAATCTTTGGTGCGAGCTGATATTTTCGGAAATGGCCGTGGCGGTTTCTGTAACTTTCGGCTGCAAAATTAAAATATAAGAAAAAAATAGCAAGAAAGACACAAAAACCACGACAAATAAATTAAAATATTTATTTAAGAAAGTGTTGATGGAATTCTTTTTAGCTAAATTATTGTTGGTCATAATTATTATTCGGCTGGATGGAAAAATATTTCCGGCTTAACTTTTAGAATTGCCAAAAAATTAACCGTCGCTTCAGCGGGCTTAGTTAAACTCTTGTCATCTACTTTAGCGGCGGTACCGGAATCAACCCGTACTAAATCAACCATTTTATTATCATGAAAAGCTTTAACCTGCCAGCTGATATCGGCAAAAGTTTTCGCATTGGCTGAGAGCGAATAGTTCCCGCTCAAATCTCCGGAAAAGCCGTTGTACGACACCGAATTTAAAGTATTTTTTTCTAACCAATTAAAAAAACTGGAAAAATAAACATGAGCGTCCGCCATTTTTTTAGTGAGCGCCAGCTTATCTTTAAAAATAGTAAAATCCTTGGCATTAGCATCAATGTTTCTTACCTGGCGGTTGACGTTCTGATATTCTTCAGTAATGGCAAGGCTTTTTTGCGCTTCCTGTTTCTGCCACCAATCCAGGCCATAATAAATTTCGGCTACGAGCAGCGCCGCTACCAGAACTGCCAAGCCTAAAGATATCAGATGTTTTTTCCAATTAAATTCTACCCCCACCTCATCCTTAATTAAATTAACTTCTAAGATTTTAGGGTTAATAAAATTATCTTTCAGGGCGGGCTTCTCAGTATTTATTTTTTTATTAAAAAATTTCATTTTAAAAATTAATTTTCAATATCGCGCAAGGCGAGACCGACCGCGACCGCTAGCCTCGGCCCGACTTCTCTGATTATTGGTTTTAACTCATCGGCATATAAAACTCGATTGAATGGGTCGCCGATAATAACTTGTAAATTTAATTTATCACTTAAATATTTAGATAAACTTAAAAGTAAAGAACTGCCGCCGGACAAAATAATCTTTTCAACCGGATTGTGGTTAGACATATTGTAAAAATCCAACATGTATTTGATCTCGCTGATAATCGGCGCAATTGTTTTGATAATAACCGCCGGAAGTTCCGAGCTGCCGTTTTCCGATAGAGATAAATCTATTTTAAACTGTTCCGCTTGGGTAAAAGTTAAACCCATTTTTTCCATAAGCGCTTGAGTAATCGTCGTACCGCAAATTTCCAAGCTGCGATTTAAAACCGGTATACTTTCGCGAACCACCGAAATGTCCGTGCTGTTAGCGCCAATCTCTACAATCATTATAGTTGATTTATCGTTACCAATCAAAGAACGGACCAAAGAAAAAGTTTCCGTCTCTAGATATGATAGTTCGAGGTCAGCTTCGTGGAACACTTCAATATATTTACGGACAATCTTCCGGGGCGAACAAGTTAAAAATACTCGGACATTAGACTTAACAGTATTTTTGCTAGCATCAACATCGGGAATAACTCGAAAATCAATCTTCATTTCCTCAAGCGGTAAAGGAATAACTTTTTTAGCTTCTTCTAAAACAGCCGTGGTTAAATTCTTTTTGTCAACGCCGGTTAAAGTAATGATTGAAGAAAAAACCGCAAAGGTCGGCAGTGAGGCGGTCACGCGCCGCGCCCGGATCCCCGCTTCATTCCTGACTTTATTTATCGCCTTAGCGAGGTAGGCACTATCATCAATTTTAGTAAACTTAACATCATTAACGTTTTCGGAAAATGCATAATTAGACAAATATATCTTTTTCCCTTTCTTTTTCAGTTCAACCATTTTGAGCGATGAATCACCAATGTCAATGCCCAAGTATGAATTGTCGGATTTAGAAAACAAACCCATAAATTTTAAATTAAGCCCGTAAGAAAACTGACGCTTTAGACTAAGCTTATTAGTTTGATATGTATCAGTTTATATTATATAATAATTGCAAGACAAAAGCAAAGACTCTCAACCGCTAAAAATCGTTTTAAAAAATAAAGATTGCCTTATGAATTTTTTTTCTAAATACAAAAAAATATTTTTAATTTTCGGCTTTATCGCCGTGACCATATTCTTAGGCTGGCTGCTTTATAAATTTTTTTTCCAAAGTACGATTACGCTTAATCCGGAAATTACCGGCGTTTCTACATCGACTGGTAACTTGCCCTTATCCGGCGAAGGCGGTTCGCAAATTTCTAGCACCACCAGCGGCAGCGGAACGATTCCGGGAAATGAAAACGCCCCATATAACCCCTTAAATAGCACTCAGCCGGATAACACGGTACCGTCTGATACCGCTTTAGGCGGGCTGACAAAAGTAAGTGCTCTAACTAAATCGCCCGGATTAGGCTCCACTCTATCTACTACCGGCGGCGTTCAATATTATAATAAGGATGATGGCTATTTTTATAAGATCGATAAAAACGGCCAGGAAGTTAAAATGAGCGACCGGATTTTCCATGACGTTTCCGCGATTACTTGGGCACCCAGCAAAGATAAGGCCATTTTAGAATATCCGGATGGTTCAAAAATTTTGTACAATTTTGAAACCAAAAAGCAAGTGACCTATCCAAAGTACTGGGAAAATTTTTCTTTCTCCCCGCAAAGCAATCAAGTTATTGCTAAAAGTATCGGGCTCGATCCTGATAATCGCTTCTTAACGGTCGCCTCAGATGATGGCTCTAAAGTAGTTAATGTGGAAGAAATCGGCCTTAACGCTGACAAAGTCCAAGCCTCGTGGTCGCCTAACAATCAGATTGTCGCCACTTATACTAAAGGTTTAGATTTTGACCGCCAAGAAGTTTTCTTTGTCGGCTTAAACGGCGAAAATTTCAAATCAACTATCGTTGAAGGACGCGGACTAAACTATACTTGGTCAACTACCGGCGACCGCTTATTATACAGCGTCTACAATACTAGAAGCGATATGAAACCCGCGCTTTGGGTAGTTGATGCTCAAGGCGACACCATCAACGAGAACCGCCACAGCTTGGAAATAAATACTTGGGCCGATAAATGCACCTTTGCCAGCAACACCGAAATTTATTGCGCCGTTCCAACCACTTTAGAAAAAGGCGCCGGCATCATTAGGGCGATTGCTGATAAAGCCAGCGACGAACTTTATAAAATTGATTTAACCACCGGCACCAAGCAATTAATCGCCATTCCTGACGGCAGCTTTAACGTCAATAACTTAATGGTTAACACTAATCAAGATCAATTAATTTTTTCCGATAAAAACACCGGCCTAATCTATAAAGTAAATCTAAAATAATTTAATAATTAGTCTTAGCTTACATACCCCCTCTATTATAAGCTAGGGGGTGTTTTTTATGCCGCTTAAAAATTTTTTACTCGACTGTTTGTTTCCTAAAAAATGCTACGGCTGCGGCGCGAGCGAGACTTGGCTGTGTCCTAAGTGTTTTTTAATTTTAAAAAAATACCAAGGCGAAGTACCGCGAGCCTTAGAAGATGCAGGCGATTTAATTATGGCCGGTCAGTACCAAGATCCGATTCTTCGAAGTTTAATAACCGCTTTTAAATTTGCCAGTAACCGCGAACTGTCAGTTCCCTTATTTGCCTTTTTAAAATCAGCCCTCGATAATAAAATAATAATTAGCGGGCTAAGCCGTAATCACTGGCAAAATATTTTCATTATTCCAGTTCCCTTGCATAAGTCGCGGCAGAAATGGCGGGGCTACAATCAAAGCGAACTCATCGCCCGCGAAATTAGTAATTATTATGGCTGGCCGCTCAGCCTTGATTTAAAAAAAATAAAAAAGACAAAAATTCAAGCCGAATTAAATGAAGAGGCCAGACTAAATAATCAAACTGGGGCGTTTATTTGGACTGGAGGAAATTTAGCTGAGCACGACGTTATCTTAGTTGATGATATAATTACCAGCGGGGCGACCATAAGTGAAGCCGCTAAAACTTTAACTCAAGCGGGTGCTAAGAGAGTTATTAAAGTAGCGGTGGCTAAAGGCTAGCTTGAATTATTTAATTATTATGCTATAATTTAGACACTCAATTGATTAGCCCACCAAGCTAATTGGCCAGTCGGTCAGAACCGTAAACTGCGGCTCCTAAGAGTAACAACAATCAGAAAAGAGTTTTCTTAAGCCACATAAAGCCTAAGAAAAAAATCGGGTGGAACCGCGAGATGATAAATCCCGTCCCGGTCACTGCATAAAACTAGCGTTTGTGCTGTTACCAGAACGGGTTTTTTATTTGGTAATAGATAATGACTAGTTTATGACGGTTAATCCATACAATATGTCACACGAACAAGAATTAAACGAAGTGGAAATCAAACGCCACTCCTTGGCCCACTTACTGGCCACCGCGATTTTAGAAAAATATCCGGAAGCTAAATTGGCTATCGGCCCTTCGATTGAAAATGGTTTTTATTATGATGTTGATTTTGGTGAAGAAAAAATTAGTGAAAGCGATTTAAGAGAACTCGAAAAACGCATGGCGCATCTGGTTAAACAGAACTTAAAGTTTGAAAAATCGGAAATGGCCATTGAGGCCGCTTTAAAAGCGGTCGCCGGCAACCCTTATAAAACCGAATTAATTACTGACCTAAAAGCTAAAGGTGAAACAACTGTCAGTTTTTATACGGTCGGAACTTTCACCGATTTATGCCGCGGCCCTCACGTGGAACATACCGGAAAAATAAAACCGGGCAGTTTTAAATTGGATAAACTGGCCGGCGCTTATTGGCGCGGCGATGAAAAAAATAAAATGTTAACTCGTATCTACGGCTTGGCTTATAACACCAAGGAAGAACTGGAGGCCTATTTAAATATGATGATTGAGGCGGAAAAAAGAGATCATAGAAAATTGGGAAAAGAACTAAATCTGTTTATGAATCATGAATATGCCCCCGGTATGCCTTTTTTCTTACCCAAAGGAATGATTATTTTGCAAGAACTGACTAAATTTGTCCGAGAACATTCTTATGGTGCCGGTTATAGCGAAGTCCGCACTCCGCAACTATTAAATTCCGATTTATGGAAAACTTCCGGACACTGGGATAATTATCAAGAAGACATGTTTTGTTTGCATCATATCGAAGATAACATTGATATGGGCGTTAAGCCGATGAATTGCCCGGCTCACATGTTGGTCTTTAAGCGCGATCTTCATTCTTACCGCGATTTACCCTTACGGCTCGCCGAGGTAACCACTCTACACCGCAATGAAAAATCCGGGACTTTACATGGTTTAACTCGCGTCCGAGCGCTTTCCCAAGATGATTGTCATATTTTTGCCAGACCGGATCAAATTTTTGAGGAAATTTCTCAGGTGCTCAGTAAGATAAAAAAAATCTACACAATTTTTAATTTAGCCATTGACGAGATTCATCTATCGACGAGACCGGATAATTTTTTAGGTGAAAAATCTACCTGGGATGAAGCCGAAAGCAATTTGAAAAAAGCTTTGGAGTCGGCTGGCTTAGAATATAAAATTAATGAAGGCGATGGCGCTTTCTATGGTCCGAAAATTGATGTTAAAGTTAAAGATGCGATCGGCCGCCAGTGGCAGCTCGCTACCATTCAGCTTGACTACCAAATGCCGCTGCGTTTTGAACTAAAATATACCGACAGCGATGGACAAGCTAAAACCCCGGTCGTTATCCACCGCGCTTTACTCGGTTCACTGGAAAGATTTTTAGGCGTTATTATCGAACATTATTCCGGCGCTTTTCCGGTTTGGTTATCGCCGGTTCAAGTGAAATTAGTTTCCGTTTCAGAGGCTCATCTAACTTATTGCCAAAAATTAGCGGCGGAATTTAAAGATGCGGGAATTCGTGTCGAAGTTGATGAAGATAACGAAACTGTCGGTAATAAAATTAGAAAAGCGGTTAACGAAAAAGTGCCTTATATGCTAGTTATCGGCGATAAAGAAGCGGGGGCTGATATTTTATCGGTTCGCGACCGCGGCGAGAGAGATTCCCGAGAAATAAATAAAGCTGATTTTATCAAAGAAGTTCAAGATAGAATTAAGAATTATTTATAAAAAAGAGTTTGGCCTTAAATATCTATTTTCGAGGCTATCTTTTTGTGATATTATAGCTTATGTGACTTATCTTAAGATTAAAAAATATTTATGAATAAAACTGTTAAACTCTTAATACTCGCAGTCGCGATTTTAATAATCGCCGGTTTGACGGTAGTTTTAATTAAAAAACAACCGACTCAAATTTTATTTTATAGCGACACCTGCCCTCACTGTAAAATAGTGGAGCAATATATCAAGGATAATAATGTAAAAAGTTATTTAGTGTTCCGCGAACTGGAAGTTTCCTCTAATACCGCTAATTCCCAATTACTTGGCAAAAAAGCAGCCGGTTGCGGGATCTCTGGAGATAGTATCGGCGTTCCCTTTTTCTTTGATGGCCAGAATTGCTTAGTCGGTGATTCTGATATTATAAAATATTTTTCAAGTAAAAAATAAAATGAAAAAAATTATAACTCCAGTTTTAATCGGTCTGGCCACTTTACTGGCTCTGCCGGCTAAAGCGGTTTGCCCAGTCTGCATTGTGGCGATTGGCGCCGGTTTAGGGCTATCGCGATATTTAGGCATTGATGATACCATTACCGGACTCTGGATTGGCGGGCTCACGGTGGCAATGATTATTTGGACAATCAACTGGGCGCGCCCAAAAATAAAAAAAGCTAGTTTAGTAATTTGGTGGAATCTTTTAATTGTCATGGGATATTACGCGATGGTAGCCTGGCCGCTGGCTACGCAAAATTTTATCGGCCACCCGCTTAACAAAATTTGGGGAATTGATAAAATAATTCTCGGCATAACTTTGGGCAGTTTAGTGTTTTGGGGAATCAGCGAATTATATTTACTGCTTAAGAAGAAAAATAACGGCCACGCCTATTTCCCTTTTCAAAAAGTGGTAATGCCTTTTGCGGCACTCGCCATTTTAAGTTTAGTCTTTTATTTATTAACCAGCTAACAATATGCCTGATAAATTAATGGGCTTGGACGAGATGATAAAAAAATTTGATGATTTAAAGAAAGATAATATTTTAGATTTATCCAGCGACGAAGATTTATCAATCGCCATCATGAATCTAGTGTCGATTGAAGAGCATTTTTTCTTTACCGGGGCTAAAACCGGCAAACCGGAATATTATGACTTGCTAAATGAAGTCAGAGAGATGCGCAAAGGCTTGCTCAAAAAAATAATTAAAGATTATGAAGGCGAAGTCTGGTGCATCTCGAAACATTTACTCGCCGCTTCCTATCGCTTGATGGAAGTCGGGACTAAAGCCCAAGGCCGGAACAATAAAGATGAAGCGCGCGAAATGTTTCAAAAATCCTATGATTTATACTCCATGTTTTGGGGTTTAAATATGAAACTAATCGACGTGGGTGATATTAAAAAAATTGATGAGACCGCACTTAATAACAAAGATACGGTCAAAAGCGGTTTTGCCGGCAAGCTCGGCGACCTGGTAAAAAAAGTAATAAATTGCTGCTTGGAATAAAAGAAAAAAGCTCCTGAATTAGGGGCTTTTTTGTAGATAACTTTAAATTTAAGCATTGTGCTGCCTGGTTTTAAAAACTTGAGCCGCTTCAGGAGAAATATCTTGGGCCAGTAAAATTAATTCCGAATTTCCAAAATGAAAATCAACCAATACATCTTGCCAGTCTAAATTATAATAAGCAGCATAAATCATTTTACCAAAATCACCATGGCTTACCAGTAAAATATTGCCATCCTGATGTTTGTTATAAATAAATTTTAAGAGTTCTTTGGCTCTAGCAATTAAATCCGGGAAGATTTCCGCCCCCTGAGGACTTAAAAAATAATTTATCTTCTCGGCTTTAATTATATCAGGCATGCATAAATCGAGAATCGCGCTGGCCGGCTTACCGGTCATAATGCCAAAATCTCTTTCGATTAATAATGGGACAATTTCCGGATTATCTAAACCTAAAACTTTCGCCACTCCGCTGGCCGTTTCATAAGCCCTTAAAAGCGGTGAGCTATATATTTTAACAAAATTTAAATTATTATCCGTGATATGCCGGGCGAGCTGTTGAGCTTGCTCGCGCCCTAATTCGGTCAGCGGCCGGTCTCGATGTCCATTTAAAATTTTTTCAAAATTGTCTTCGTCTTGGCCATGCCGAGCTAAATATATTTTTAACATAATAGCTGATTGATTATTTCTTTAATTCCCGTGCCCGTTTTTGAAGAATAGAACAGGATCTCATGATAACCGATTAACTCTTTAATTTTACCGGTTTGTTTAAAATATTCGGATTTTTTAAGCTTGTCGATTTTATTAGCAATCACCAAAATATTTTTATTCTGCGCCTCCAGTTCATGCAATAATTCTAGGTCATCGCTGGTCGGTCCGATTTTAGCGTCAATTATTAAAACAATTTTTTTCTGAGTGAACTTTTTATTAAACAGATACCAGTTGATTAGATCATGCAGCCAAGCCCGATCAGTTTTAGAAAGTTTGGCAAAACCATAACCCGGCAAATCAACTAGGTAAAAAGAATTATTGATTAAAAAAATGTTGACTCCTTGGGTGCGTCCTGGAGAAGCACTAACAATCGCCAAGCCTTTCTGGCGGACTAAAGCGTTAATAGTACTGGATTTGCCCACGTTAGAACGGCCGATAAAAGCCACCTGAGGCAAACCATCGCCCAAGATTTGATCTTCGCCGACAACAGTTTTAATAAATTTAGCCGATATAATATTCATACAATTAGTCTTTAAAAAACTTCTTTGATCTTTTTGTGCTCATTTCTGACAACTGCTTGGCTATATTTTTTCTGATTTATTTTAGAAACTAAGGAGCCAGACGTCTTAACATATGTCGGCTGACCGAAGGGATGGCAGCCAAGCTGGGCTCTCCTGGGCAAACAAACTAAATCAAGCTCGGCTTTTTTCTCTTCCGGAAAATCCGAACTAACTGAAGTAATCGCTATCCGTACATCGTTAAAACCTAAATATTTAAAAAAGTCGCGGACATTAGAGGTGGTTTGACCGCTGTGAGCGCAAACATCATAGAGTAAAATGGGCTGATTTTTATCCAAATTTTTATATTTTTCTGCAAATTCTTCAGCGAGTTCCGGAAAATCGTCCCTAAAACTAATCGGTCGAGCATTAATAAAATAAATGTTAGGCTCCGGTTCGGCGCCGTAATCTTTTTTCCAAATTTCTTTTAAACCGACATAAGCCTGCCGAGCGCTATTATCCAAAAACATTACACTTCGAATTTTTTCTTGATAAAGATAGTCAGCTAAGTTATGGCTGGCTTCAAGAATATCCTCCCGCGCCTTATCTTGGTTAATTGGTTTTAAAAAATATCCTTCCATAAAAATTTAATTAATTATATAAACCAATTATAAGCATAAAATTAAGAAAAAGCCACCATTAAAGTGGAATTTAAAAAAGACCCTTGATGTTATCGCTGGGTCATTACTTTATCCGTATACAGTCAAGAAGTCTTTTAACTCCTCAATTTCCTTTTTTACTTTTTCCAATCTCTGGGAATGTTCAAGAATTGCATCATGATAATCATCACTAAGTTGTTTTAGGTAATTATCACTATCGGCTACTTTTTCCTCAAGTTTTTGCTGGCGATCTTTTAAATACGCCACAGTCGTTTTTCTGTTCATTGGTAAGACTCTCCAAAGAACCCATAAAATCGGATCTTTAACCGTAAACATAAACAAAAAACTGATAATGAGAGAAAAAGTTACCATGGTAATTACCAGGCTCTTAAACATATGCGCCTCTTTTATGGAGCCGTCCAGCAGTGACAATCCATAAATCGCTGATAAAGAAAAAACGATAAGTACTATAAATGTTTCTAGGGCAGACAGTAGTTTGCCCCATTTTGAAAACATAAAAACTTCTTTTTTTAAGTTCATTACAGTTATATTTAGTTGTTAATACTACGATAATTTTCCTGAAACTTTATCATTTTTGATTATTATTGTCAAGGAGTACAAATTTTAGAGTTATCCCACAAAAAATTATAAAGCCCCTTGATGCCGGACACGATTGCTCCTTGTCTAATTACTACTAAAAATGGAGGATTGCCCGAAAAATTAATTACCATATCCTTTATCAGCCACAGAGATCCGTGAAATTCTAAACCCTCGGGTAATTCCTTAATTAAGATATTCTGATTAGATAATTTGGTTTTAGAAATTTCTGAAAAGGTGCCAGCCGGTACTAGCGTCTTAGTAACAATCCCCTTTTTCTTTTTGATACTAAGAATTATATTTCCCAAATCGTCAGAAAAGATCTTATCATAATTACCTTCGTGAGTAGTATCAATAGTATATATTGTGGCGCCACGATCTAAATCATTTAAAGTTTTTTCAATAAAATTTTTAATGCTTTTTTTAGTATCAAATATTTTAGCAAAGGGAAAACTTCTTTCGGTATGATAGATAGTCGGTAAAACTTCTTTTAATTTTTCGGCGATTTTAATCTTATTATTTAAAATATCCAGCAATACTTGGGGCGACTCAATCCAGTAGACTGTTACCCCCTTATAGGCATGGGAGGTGATATAATTTTCCCCAACTAATTTATTTAAAATACTAATGGCGGTAGTTCTGGGTAGCTCCGCCATTTTAGCTATCTGCGAAGCTCGGGCTTCACCAAGTTTAGTCAGAGCCAAATAGACAGCTGCCTCATTTTTATTAAACCCCAGCTCTTTTAAATAATTTTTAATGTCTTTAATCATATATTTTTGTTACTGTCGAAAAAGTTCGACAACTATATCAAAATAATATTCCATTTTTAAAGGATAATCAAGAGGCAGCCTTGAAAGGTGATTAAAATAAAAACAACTTTAATTATTAATTCTATACTGGGCTTAGAACATTAACAATTTAAAAAAGGAGGTCAAGATGAAAACAACCTATGTGTATCCCGGAACTTTTTCCCCGCCAACTTTGGGCCATTTAAACATTGTCCAGCAAGCGGCTCAAATTTTCCCGGAGTTAATCATTCTCTGCTCAGAAAATCCTGGCAAAAAAGAAGTTTGGTTTAGTCCGGAAGAATGTAAGAATTTATGGGCAACTTATAAATTGCCCCAGAACGTAACTATCATGACTTTAGCGGAATTTAAATCTTTAACCATTAAAAAGGAACGGATTGTCATGATTAGAGGCCTGCGCGGACCTCAAGATTTAGAGTCAGAAATAGAAGTAATGCTTTTTAATGAAAAATATTTTGGCATTAAAAAATATTTTTATATCTTCGGCGCTAAAAAATTTAAAAATGTTTCTTCTTCTAAGGTGCGGCAAAAAATCAGCTCTTTAGATCTCAGGCATTTAGCCCAAAGCGTTTCCCCGCTAGTAATTTCCGCTTTGCTAGAAAAATTCTTACAAGTTAAAAATATTTTTTTGGTTGTGGGCCGGCCCGGTTCTGGTAAATCCACTTTTCTGAAAATGTTAAATCAGCTTAACGCCAGCAATTATTTAATCACTACCGATGGTTTCAATCAGCAGTTAAAACCGCTGCTTAAAGAAAAATTCGGCCAAGAAGATTTAATAAAAGTAGCTTTAAACCGAGAAGTAGAAATGAAAAAAATAATCGCTAAATCGTGGATTAATCTACTGGCAGAATCGTTGCGGCTGGCCCCGGCGGAATCAAATATTTTTGTAGAAATCGCTTACGGCCTGCAGCTGGATAAATTGCTATTTAGATTTGTCGGCGGAAAAATAATTTATATCGGCTGCCAAAATGAAAGCGAAAATTTCCAAAGAGTAGTCAGCCGCGGCACCCCGGAATTAACTGGGTTTATCAAAAAAATACCGGATCAAGAAGAAACTAGGCAGATGGCTAAAAAATATCATTTAGCCGCCAGTTATATTAATACTAGTTGTTCTTTAGAAGAATTATATGGCAAAGCACAAAAAGTTAATAATTTAATTTTAGGAGGGCAAAACCATGCTGACAATCTTTGAAAAAATCTTATTGGGACATTTGGTTGGGGATTATTTAATCCAATCGAAAAAAATGGCGCTGGCAAAATCAGCTAAAGGTATAAACGGCCTAATGTGGTGCTTAGCGCATTGCGGGTTATACACTTTAACTATCTGCCTGTTTACAGCCACGAGCGATTTTCCGAAAATCATTTTGATTTTTATGAGCCATTTTCTAATTGACCGCTGGTCACTGGCTAGTACCTGGTTAAAAATAATAAAAGGGCGCGATTTTATAAGCGCCTATAAATCAACGGCCAAGTATCATGAAATAGATCTTTCATTTTCGACAGTCGTTTATGCAGTAGTCGATAACACTATTCATATTCTGCTGATGTCGGCCATATTTAATTATCTATAAAACAAAAGTCTCTACGGAGACTTTTTTGTTGTACAAAAAAAGACTTCAGTGTTGCACTGAAGCCTTCTCCTTTAATTAACCAGCCATTATTTTTTATGCGGGTTGTACTTTTCGAGCGGAAATACGATTTCCGCGGCCCGGTAAAGCTGAATGCTGATGTCGAACATTTCATCCAGATTTTCGACAACGTACAAATTACTCAGTCGCAACTTGCGCAGGTGTTGAAATACCAAGGCCCGGGCACGTAAAGATTCTTTCCGAGCAATTGGGTCGCTCAACTCTGGTACCAAGTCTTTTTCAATCATAACCACGAAAGACCGGCGATCATCCAGCTTGATGGCATTCAAGATAGAAAAACCAACTTCTGATAATGACCCGGTGCCATAAGTTTCATTGGTGACCGGAAAAAGAATAACCTTATCATCAGCTAAGTGCTGAGCTTCAATTTCGGCATCCTCTGGTTTCCAATCATCGACTTGAGGGTTAAAAAAAGAAATCCCTAACTTCTTATACTCTTCCATAAAAGCGGCGCGCCACTGGCTACCGCCGCATGTTCCAAATAATCCAATTGATAGCATTTTTACCTCCTGTTTTTAAATTTATTTATACAAAGCAATGTGTGTTACATTATCTTGGCGATGATGGCCAATTAGACGGTCGGGATGATTTCCAACTTGCGAAAAATGAATGGTTATTTGGCCATTCTTTTTTTCAACTTTAGAAACATAGCAATGAATTGAACCTTGACTGGTCGTTGTATCAACAAAGATGCGATCATCTTTTTTCACATCCTTAATATTCATTCGCTTCTTGTCTTCGAAATAAATTTTAGCTGCCATTGTTATTCCTCCTATATTTTTAAATTACTAATTAGTAAACGATTTTACCGATAAAAATATATCATAAATGTATATTTTTGTCAAGAACATATTTTTGTCAAGAACAACGATTTTACAATAAATACTATTCAACTGCTTGACAAAACAATATTAATATGATATATTTTTATGAATTTTTTGTTATTTAATAATTTAATCAAAGGAGAAAACAGAGTATGAAAAAAAGTAGTTTTATTATCGGAGCAGTGGTAATTGTAGTTTTAGTTGGCATATTTTTAATGCTAAAAGTATCTTACAACAACCAGGAAATTGGTTTGCGAAAACAAATCACCGCCGAACAGGACGTTTATCAACAAAACTTTGATAAACAATATAAAGTAATCGCACAGCTCGTCCAGGTCGCCGAAAGAAACGTTGAGGCTAACAAAGCAGCCTTTAAAGAAATTTACCCCGATCTTATTGAAGGGCGATATTCTCAGGGCGACGGAACCTTAATGAAAATGATAAAAGAAAGCAATCCTCAATGGGATATGAAGGCAATTGAGGACATGTATGCAAAAGTTGCTACAGCTGTTGAGAGTCAACGCGAAGATTTGTACAATCAGGCCAGAAAACTTAGAGATTTAGTCCGCGAAAGAGAGGCTTTAATTGAAAAATTTCCCGGCAGTTTGTTTATCAATAACACAAAACCCATCGAAATCACTCTTATTACCTCTAAAAACACCAAAGAGGTTTTCAAGACCGGCGAAGAAAATGACATCAATTTATTTAAAAAGTAGATCATGATTATCTGGTTCTTACTTTTGATTCCTATCATTACGATTCTAGTACTGTTAATTAAATACAGTAAAAAGGTAACTTGGTGGGAATATCTTCTTCAATTCGGGGTTGCTTTACTGCTAATTGTGGTAATGAAAATTGCCGGAGAGAAAAGTCTAACTAACGACACGGAATATTGGGGCGACTTAATCAAACAAGCGAAATACTACGAACCTTATTCTATTTGGGATCATGAAACTTGTACAAGACAAGTAGCCTGCGGTACCGATAGCAAAGGAAATACGAAGTATTGTTCGGAATCTTATGACTGCTCACATCTTGATTCACATTCAGCCCGCTGGGAAGTTATAACCGTTACTGGCTGGGAAATAAGCATTTCTGAAGATTTTTACAAACGTCTTGTAAAAAGATTTGGCGTAAATATTTGTTTTCAGGATATGCATCGAGAACGAGAATGTGGTTTTGGCGATTATGTCGTTAAAGACGGTGACATGTATTACGTTGAATGGGATAAAACCCCTCAAACAAGTTATGCCGCCGCTAAAACTCATACCTACGAGAATAAGGTTCAATGCTCACGTTCAGTTTTTAATTTCCAAGATATCAAACCAGAAGAAGTAAAAAAGGCTGGTTTATATGATTATCCAGATGTTAAAAATTATGAAGTAGCCACGATTTTGGGTGCTGGAAAAAACTTTGCCAATTTAGATTCCGCGGAAATCAAACTGCATTATCTTAATGGTGATTTAGGACCTAAAAAACAAGCGAGAGTTTGGATTTTAATTTTCTACGACAAACCGCTAAACACTGGTAAACTCCAAGAGATTTATTGGAAAGGAGGTAATAAAAACGAATTTGTGGTCACCATCGGACTAGATAAACAAAATCAAGTAAGCTGGTGCTACCCATTTTCTTGGACGGATAAATCCGAAGTAAAAATTGAAACCAGGGAGTATGTTGTAAATCAAAAAACTCTGAATCTGGTTAAACTTTCAGATTATCTCTACAAAGAATTAAACGACAAATGGGTTAGAAAACAATTCAAAGATTTTTCCTATCTCACGGTAGAGCCCCCATTATGGGCACTGATAGTTGCGTTTGTACTCCAAATAATATTCAATATTGGATATTCTATTTGGTCAGTAAAAAACGAATACGATAATGAGTAAAAATTTAAAAACATAAAAATAAAAGCAACTTGTAACGAGTTGCTTTTTGTTAAGGGAGGGATTATCGCGCTCACTTTTTGCCATTCCGCCAACTGGCGGAGCAAAAAGTTCACTTGTCCTGGGTTGGCGCCCGAATATCCCCCGGATATTCGTTCGGCGCTCGATTATTCGTCGTCGCTTCCGCTCCTTCTCATATCTCGCTGCCAACCTGTTCGAATCCCTTTCACCTTTTCTCCTCATAAAAAAATACAACCTTTAAGGTTGTATTTTTTTATGAGCGGAGAGGGAGGGATTCGAACCCTCGGTACCCTTTCAGGTACGACAGTTTTCAAGACTGTTCCATTCGACCGCTCTGGCACCTCTCCTAATGGAATATAGATTAGCATAAGATTATCGGCTAATCAACACTAACCCTAATTATAAAATAAAACCTCGTTTTAAAAGCTTAGTGCTTCCAAAACGAGGCCTTTTTTCTCCTAATTTTCTATTCCGAGAAAATAAATTCGATACAAGGGCAAATCATCTTTCGGAGATAAAGAGATGATTATAGAATTTTTCCCATACATACAAATGGTTGGGATTAATCCCAAGATTCCGTGCCTTGATTCTTCTCGGAGCGCAGAAATAAATATTTTCTCAGCTGTTGAGAGTTCGGTTAGAAATTCGATAAAATGAAAAGTTTCATGAACTCCGGCTTGTTCAATTCCTTGGTCAGCCATTAATTTTTTGGCTTTATGATGGCACACATTCGGCCCTAAATCTACGAGAACCAAATTGACTGACCTTTCTCCGGTTTTTTTTATTTTTACCTTCGAAATATCTTGGTGCACATCTTTTACCTTCCTAGACAAAGAAATTTTACTTACCGGTTGATCATAATTTATTACAACCTGTTTTCTAACCAACACTTTAAAATCTACCTGCGTTTCTGTAGCCTGTTCCTCCATATTTTTTCCTCCTGTTTTTAAGTTATTGTTAATTTACGCTGACGATAATCTTATCTTATTTAATACTCATTGTCAAGGCGAAATATAACAAAAACGAGCGGTTTAGGCTCGTTTTATGAGAAATTATAATTAATTTCTAGTCCAAATATCGTGAAAAATGCTTCTAAGCAACCCCCTGTGACGGCGTTCTTTTTTATTATCCGGTTCAGTTTTTAAATTTTCTTTAGAATTATTTTTTGGTTGTCCCCAGGAATCAGTGAATTGAAAGTTTATTCCCCTTCTAGGGGTCGTATCTTCTAAATATTCACCCCTATCGTCAACTGAAGGATCCAATCTTTTTTCGGTTTTAATATCTCCTTTTCCAGTAACAGCCATAAAACTGTTAGTATCGTGATCAACATGAAAAGATTCAATCGTTTGCGCATCTTTTGGGCCGCGATGCTTATATGACCAATATTTATTAATATCATTACGAACTTCTGCGAGTTCTTCATCGGGATTAACTAATTCATCAATTTCAGTTTCAGCCTCTTCAATTTCTTCTTCCCCATCTTCATCGGAAATTTTATCAGCCACTTCATTAATTGGTATAAATTTGCCATCTCCCTTACTGCCTTTATAATTTTCCATGATAAATTCTTCATTATCAGGATCGTCATGCTTATCAAACTCTGGGCTTTTGTCTGCTGGCAAACATTTCTCTAAAATTCTTGACATACTTTTTTATTTTTAAAAAATTAGTTATTTTTTAATTGGTGCTTCACTTATTTCGCCTCTAAGATAAGAAGCCAAACGATCTAAAAAGTCGCTATCTTCCAGCCTGGCGTCATGAGATGAAATATAACCGGGATATTTATCAAAAATAACGTCTTGTTGACTGGTAGATTTAATTGGATGCCAATTTACATCCGCAGTACCATGCATCGGAAACAGTTTCGCATGTAAATAGTTAACGCCATAACCTTCAAAAACTAAGCCTACTCGAGCCACATCAGGCAACTTCTCACCCAGCAGCTTGGCAACTTTTTTAGCAGCTAAAATCAAAGAACTTAAAGCTTCATCAGACACCTCAGCAAAATAACTTGGTTCATATTTTTTAGGAATAACTACGGTCACGCCTTCAGTGTTGGGAAAAATAGAAAGAAAGGCTAAATAATTTTCGTCTTCCCAAACTTTATAGCAAGGCGCTTCGCCGCTGACAATCTTATGAAAAATAGTAATACCATCCATATGTTTAATGTTTACCTCTATATTATACAATAATTTAGACTTTAGGCGAGAGGGGCTTGCGCGTTCGGTTTTGTTTCGGTATAATATTAAAGTAATTAATATTTAACAATATGCCCACACTAACTAAAAAACAAAAAGAGGTTTATGACTATGTAGCCGGTTGTATTGCCGAGAATGGTTATGCCCCGTCTCTACCCGAGATTCGCGACCACTTTCAAATTTCCGCCGTCTCTACCGTTCATGAACATCTAAAAACTTTAATTGACAAAGGGGTTTTGAAAAGAACCAAAAATGTCTCAAGAAGTTTAGAACTAGTCGGTAAAAGAGTTGCTGATATGATGGCTGTTCCCTTGGTAGGAATTATCACCGCCGGCAAACCAATCGAGGCGATCGAAATTCCTGATGAAGTGATTGAGATTGCGAAAGACCGGCGTTTCCAAGATGGCGATTTGTACGCTCTTAAAGTCCATGGTAATTCTATGATTGGCGACGGAATATTCGATGGTGATTACGCCATTATTAAAAAACAAAATTATGCTGACAACGGCGACACAGTCGTGGCAGTCATTGATGATAATGAAGCAACCTTAAAACGATTCTATCGGGAGAAGGATCAAATAAGATTGCAGCCCGCTAACCCAACCTTTTCTCCTATTTACCGCAAGGAGGTAGAAGTAAGAGGCATCGTTGTTAAAATAATTCGAGAATTTCATAGAGTAGCGGCTTAAATCATTTTAACCGGCTAAAAAAGCTTCTTTTATAGGAGCTTTTTTGTATCAAATAAAAGGCTTGACATTATTTCGAGCTTAGTATATAATTAATAATAGTTATTAATTGATATTAATTATCATCTAAGTCTATATGACAATCAGTCAGCAAGAAATAACCAAGCGTTTAGATTATTTTCGGCAGGTAGTGAAAGACAAACATCTACCGATCACTCCCCAAAAGCTAGAAATATTCCGAATTATCGCTTCTTCTTGCAAACACCCCAACGTTCAGGAAATTCACAAACAAGTTAAAAAAAAGTTTGATAGCATTTCCTTGGCAACAGTCTATAAAAATTTAATTGGATTTAAAGAGCTCGGCTTAATTGCCGAAATTCCACTCAGTGGAACACCAAATCGCTATGACGCCAAGTTAGAAACTCATGGCCACGTCGTGGATACGAAAAGCGGCCAGGTCTACGATTTAGGAGAAAACAAGAATTTAAATCTACCTTTAATTATTATGGGTAAAAAATTAAAAAAAGCTGATATTATTTATTACATATAATTACTTAAATATGTTAAACGTTAACACTAAAGCTCCAGATTTTACTAAAGTAAAATCTTATCATCAAGGTGAATTAAAAGACATCAGCTTATCGGATTATTCCGGTAAGTGGCTGGTGCTCTTTTTTTACCCTCGCGACTTTACCTTCGTCTGCCCGACGGAGCTCCGAGGATTCGCTAAACATGAGACTGATTTTAAAAACTTAAATTGTGAAATTTTGGCCGCTTCAACTGATTCTGAGTGGTCACACCAGAGTTGGTTTACTCACGATCTTCCGGAAATAAAATATCCCGTCATAGCTGACACGACTCAAGCTCTATCACGAGCTTATGAAGTCCTAAATGAAACCGATGGTTCAGCTGATAGAGGTTTATTTATTATTTCGCCTGAAGGTCTGATAAAATATATTGTCGTGTCGTCTGGCTCTGTTGGTCGTTCTGTTACTGAAACGCTGCGCGTTCTTAAAGCTATCCAAAGCGGTGATTTGTGCCCCTTGGATTGGCAGGAAGGTGACAAAACTTTAGGCCATGCTTAAAATATAACCTATAAAAAGAAAAAAGAACTTCATTGAAGTTCTTTTTTAATACTATAATATCTCACCGTATTTTTCTTTAAATTCTTTTTCATCGCCGAACTTAGCAAAGTCATGAACCGTTTGATCATTATCAACTTTAAAACCGGGTTTATTCTCGTGCATGATACCGCACCAATATTTTTCCGTTCGACCAGCAATTTCTTTAGCGTAAAGCAAGAAGCCATTAGCATAACCGCAATACATACAGCCTAATTTTTCCGTGGCATTTAGATACTGCAATTTATTACGGTCACGAACCAAAATATAAGCATCGCGCTTCACTTTTTCGATGCCGTAAACCGGAAAACAAATCGCCTGATAAATAGAAACCATTAAATCGAGAATTAATATGGCAAATAGGGGCAACCAAATAAAAGGCACCGTGATAAAATGTAGCCAAAGTCTTTTAGATTGAAATTTTCGATAATCCATATAATTTTATTTATTCTTTTCGAAATATCTAATTACAGTGGGAATCCCAGCCGCAATCGGCAGCGCCAAAAAAGCACCGGCAATGCCAAAAAGAATTGAACCAATAATAACGGCGATAAAACTTAAGAAAGGTAATAAATTTAAAACTTTATTATAAATATTGGGTGCCAAGATATCATTTTCCACCGCTTGATAAGCACCGAATAATATCATGGTTAAAAATCCAGTTAACGGTGAGACTGTAAAAGCTAAAATCACAGCCGGTACTGCCCCAATAGTACTACCGATAAGCGGCAACAAATCTAAAACGCCAGCAAAAATTGCTAGTGGCAACGCATAAGGAACATTTAGAAAAAATAAACCAGTAAAAATGACTGAGGCGCAAATTAAAGAAATCAGCAGATTACCTCGAATATATTGGCCGCTAATCCGACCCAATTCTTCAGAAATTTTTTCCACTTTCTTGCGGTTGCGATTAGGAATTAAAAATGAGACTAAATGATGCAGAGCCTTACCGTCAATTAACAAATAAAAAATTAAGAAAATAAAAGTCACAGCCTGGAAGAAAAAATTACTAATTATCTTAGTCGATTCTAAAATATAAGAGCTGTTGTTTTGAAAATATTGCGAGAAATCTAATTGGCGTAAAAATGGCGGCAAGAAACTGATATTACTCAAGGTACCGGTAACGCGCGCGGAAATGGCTGGAAATTGATTAATAAGATCGGGAATCACCGCCCCCACCACATAAATAAGCGGCAAGATAAGAGCGATAACCACCAAGGCAGCCGATAAAGTAAGCGACAATTTTTTATGGAGCCAGGTTACCATCGGATTTAAAGCGGCGGCTACCATGATGGCGGTAATAAGCAGAATAAAAATATCCGATAATTTTACAATAAAGAAAATTCCCAAGGCAATTAAAATAATTGTTTGAATTGTCTTAGAACTGATTGAAACTTCCACTTTTTTATCCATAAATAAAAAGTAAATTATAAGTAACTCCATTATAGCAAAAATAGGCAATTTTTGAAATTTAAAAGGCGCCGTTTTTTTGGGCGCCCTTTATTCAAACTGCTAAAATTTTCAGCTGGGCAAGTTTTTTTTCAATATCCTGCCGATATTCACTAACTACCATATCTGGTAATTCCACGTTGATATAGTACTCCAGTAAATTTATCATTCTGCTGATTACCAGCTTCTTGGTTTCTGGAGATAGTTTGTGCTCTAAATCTTTAAAGATCTGTTCTGCCGCTAAATTGGAGTCTTTGATGGTAATAAACCAAGAGTCCACTAAAAGAGAGGGACCGTTACCGAACTCCAACGCTCCAATAAGAGATTGTATTAAAAAGTCGGCTTGTTTGTTTTCTTTAAGGTCAGAAATAAGCAACAGTAAATTTTTGGGGTCAAGCAACAAAAACACCTTCTTAAAGTATTCCTTTAACATCAGAGCCATCTCTAGGTCGAAGACTTTAGGGTCGGCCGCATCAATAATTTTAAGAATTTTCTTGACTGGAGTTTTTTTAACAAAGTTCTGGTAAATTTCCAGTTGCTGATTAGAAATTTTGATCTCCATTTTTAATTTGGCAATTGATCGGCAAGAACTCACAACAAAAATAACAACGGCAATACTAAAAACAATAAATAATAGTTCCATGACTAATAATTTTTAAGGTTAATGTTTTTTCTTTCCTCTCCAATCTTTTTCATTCCTCTTTCCAGTAAAAGCCAGATACCCAGGCTTAAAACTAGAAAAAATACAAACCCGAACAGTCCGCCGACCATTAACGTGGGATTGATTTTAGGGGCGGAAATTTCCTTGATGAACCCGCCGATAAACAAAAGGAGTGATACACAAAAAATAATAACTGCCCATACTTGTTTTGCGTACAGTTTGTCGCGTTTATGGGTGTTTTGAGCAAGCTGTAACCGAATTTCTTCTTTCATAATATATAAAGATTAAGTTAGTAATCTTGTTTGTAAATGACCTAGATTTATAACAAAATAATAGCATTTTTATATGCTTTTGTCAATACTAAGAAATAAATAGGCTTATTTTAGGTAAAAAATAGATGTAGGGCTCCGTCTTTATGACCTGAAGTAATTTTCTACGGCAAACTCAAATTGCTCAATAAATAATTGCTTAAAATAAGTTAGATTATTTTGTTCATAAAAAAGCACGACCGCTTTTTTATATTCAGCTTCATTCACGTTTCTATAAGAAAGTGGGCAAATGTTGTGTGCCAACAGAATAGCATTGGCAACCAAACGGCTAGTTCGTTTATTTCCATCTTCAAATGGTTGGATATAAGCGATTAATATGGATAATATGACGGCTTTAGAAAAAGGATTTTTTTCTTTATTAATCAAGCCACAGGTTTTTTCCATAGCCTCTCTAACTTGTTGATTATTATCCAGCGGACGATACTTAGTGCCGGTAATGCCAACGGCTGTTTTTCTTAAATTTCTAGAAATGCCTAAATTTTTGGTTAGAAGATAATGAATATCTTCTATTTTGGAAATAGATATTTTTGCAAAATTAGTTTTATTTTTATTTATATAATCTAAGGCCTCTTTATGATTTAAAATCATAACTGCTTCTTCTTTTTCATGCCCCTTAGCTTTTTCCTGTCTTTTTATTAGGGCCTCAGTTTCTAAAAGGCTATAGGTATTACCCTCGATTTGTGATGACTTCCAACTAAGCTCAATAATTAATCTTTCAAACTCTTGTTTCTTTAAATTTTCAGAAATTTTCTTAATGTTTTTTTGATATACTTCGTTTAAACTATTAAGCTTAATTATTTCTTGTTTGATAAAAATATTCTTAAGCAAAGAAAAAATAGAAAAATTAAATTTTTCTTTGACTTTCCGTTTATCAACTTCTATCTTAAAATATTTTTCTACGTCAATCGGGTGAATTAAACCATAGTGTGCCGATAGTTGATAAATAGTTGTTCGAGCTAAACCGTAAGATTTTATATAACCAAACTCGATTAATTCTTTTAGATCTCTATTTATAGTGATTTTGGTAACATCAATTAAATTTAATTTTAAATATTTTAATATTTCAGCTATTCCAAGGCCATCCTTTTTTTCTAAAAGATTTAAAATAATTTCCTGTCTTTTGGTTAATATTTTGGACATATAATCGTATCATTTTTATGGATTAATCGTATCATAAATGATACGATAAAGCAAATCTCTTAATATTAGAGGCCTAATTAATTATTTTTCAAATAAATTTGATTATAGACAAATATTGCCACCACTATGGCCGTGAATCCGCCAATCAACTTCCCGCCAATCACTGGCAATATCATGCCGTTATTAACGCTGGCAGTAAAACCTAAGTGATCGCCTAAAACAAAGGCGGCGGAAACCGCAAAGGCGACATTAACCACTTTTCCGCGATTATCCATTTCTTTAAACATACTGAACATTGGAATATTATTAGCCAAAGAGGTAATTAACCCAGCGGCGGCCTTGTCATTTATATTTAATTTTTTTCCACCCGCTAACAAATATTTCCTAAATACGGTTGTGATAACATAAACCATGGGATAGGCGCCGACTAAAATAATGGTAATTGCGCCAATAATTTTTAGGCTTTCGGAAATTGGTGCCATGCCAGGAATAATTATAAAGCCAGTTAAGGTTTCAATAATTATTGCTACCGCTGACAAAGTTATAATAGTAGTAATAAACTTACCAAAATAACCAAAACATTTTATCATTAATTTCGGAAATTTCCATAAACCAAAAGCGATGATTAGTGCCAAGATTAAAATTGGAAGCAAATTTATTAAAATCATTTTCACATTAAATCCAGCAAAAATCCCGGCGAAAAAAGCACCGAGTGGAATAGTAATTATTCCGGATAAAATTCCTAAAGCTAAAAATTCATGATCAGATTTTGAAATAATACCTAAAGCCACCGGTATGGTAAATACTAAAGTTGCACCCATCATAGAAGCAACTATTAAGCCGGACAATACACCGGCGTCGCTACTGGTTGCTAATTTTAGAGCCAGATGATAACCGCCCATATCATTAGCTAAAAAAGTGCCGGCAAACATTGCCGGATCGGCGCCAATCAATTTATAAACAGGAGTAATCAGTGGTTCTAAATAACGAGCGAGCACCGGGGCAATTGAGATCATGCCAAGCATCGCAATCGCTAGCGACCCCATCGCCATAAAACCTTCGTCAAATTTTTGTCCAAGACCAAATTTGTTGCCAAAAATTTTATCTAGGGCTCCAAGAATTATAAAGCTAACAAGGATGTATATTATTATTTGATTGAGAATCATAAAGAATTATAAGTCAATTGATTATGTTTTAATTATATCATGACATTTTAAAGAGGCATACTCCGTAAAAAACGACCCCAGTCCATCAGCTGCCAACCTGTTCTCACCTAGTTCTAACTAACACAAACAAAAAATACCCAAATAAATTTGGGTATTTTTTGTTGGCGGAGAGACGGGGATTCGAACCCCGGATAGAAGTTAGACTCCTATAACAGGTTAGCAACCTGCCGCCTTCAGCCACTCGGCCATCTCTCCAATTTTTTTATTTTATGTTATAATAACGATACCACTATATAAAAATAACCCTAACTTGTCAATTTAAAACCAATATTAAAAATATGGAAGACAATAACAAAATTCAATATCTTTCCTGGCAAGTGCCGGAATATGAATCAAAAGAGCGCGACCGCGTGTGGTATATAATCGCCATTCTCTTTTTAGCCGTCACGCTATTTTTTTGTTTTTTTGAAATTAATCACTGGAAAATCATCTTTTTAGGTGTTAATTCTAATTTTATCTTTGCGCTTATCCTAGTTTTATCAGCTATGATAATGATAATAAATGACGGGCAAGAAGCATCTTTAGTCGATTTTAAAATCGGCCCGGACGGCATCAATATCGGCCGTAAATTTTTTGACTATGACGACCTGCGCCATTTTTCCGTTATCTATAAACCAGATTTGGGCATCCAACATTTATATATTGAATTTAAAAACAGCTTGATTCATCCCCGCCTTTCGATTCATCTTTATGATCAGGATCCAATTACAGTCCGAAACTACTTATTACGTTATTTAGACGAAGATTTAGAAAGACTCGGTCCGCCAATTTCCGAGCAGTTGACTAAGATACTGAAATTATGATTTAATAAGGAAGCTATTTTAAGGTCTCCGTAGTTTAATGGATAGAACATAAGCTTGCGGAGCTTGTAATCCAGGTCCGATTCCTGGCGGGGACACATAAATATACTAAAAGACACAGCTTTAATAAGGCGGTGTCTTTTGTGTTATAATTAAGGTATGTTAACTTTTGAAACTCCACTTGCCAGTTTAAATCGAGTCGGCACGGTCACGGCCGCTCATTTTAAGCATCTAGGCTTAAATACGGCCGGGGATTTATTATTCTATCTGCCTTTTCGCTATGATGATTTTTCTTCGCATTTAGAAATTGCGAATTTAAAAGACGGGGAAAATGCCAACGTCATCGGCACAATTGATTTAATTCAAAATAAACGGAGCGCTCACCGTAAAATGCAAATTACCGAAGCCTTGGTTCGCGATGATTCGGGTTATTTAAAAGTATTGTGGTTCAATCAAAGTTTTATTACCCGTAATTTAAAAGTAGGCGATGAAGTTTCGCTCGCCGGCCGCGTCAAAAATGATTATGGCCAGATGCAGATGACTTCCCCGAGTTATGAAAAAATTAATGTCGGCGGACTAATTCACACTAACGGACTAATTCCTAATTATCATACCACCAGTAAATTATCACAGAAACAGATTAGATTTTTAATAAAACAAATTTTACCGCTGGCTGATAAAGTGGAAGATTGGCTGCCGGTCGATTTAAGAAATAGACTTAATTTGATTGATCTAAAAATGGCGCTGCGCCAAGTTCATTTTCCTAATTCCGAAAAAGAAATACAAGATAGCCAAAAACGCTTGGCCTTTACCGAATTATTTTTACGCCAGATTAAATCACAGAGTATCAAGCGCGAACTGCAAAATTTAAAAGCAAAGGCCATTCCGTTTAACGAAGAAGTAACGCGCAGTTTTGTCTCCGGTCTGCCTTTCCCTTTGACCGCCGATCAGAAAAAAGCGGCTTGGGAAATTTTAAAAGATTTAGAAAAATCACAGCCAATGTCGCGATTACTGGAGGGGGATGTCGGCAGCGGTAAAACTTTAGTCGCGATTATGGCTTTGCTTAACGTGGCGATATCGGGACGCCAAGGAGCGCTGATGGTGCCGACCGAAATTTTAGCTAAGCAGCATTTTAAAACGCTGTCTCATTATTTGTTTACTTATAATATTAAAGTCGCGCTGATTACTTCCGGGCACGAAGAAATTAATTTTGAATTAAACGGGGGAAATGTTTTAGAAGAATCCGATATTTTAGTCGGTACTCATGCCTTAATTCAAAACAGCGTCGTAATTCCCCGGCTTAGTTTGGCAATTGTCGATGAACAGCATCGTTTTGGTGTTGACCAGCGCCATAAAATAATTGGTATCGAACAAAAATTAGTGCCCCACTTTTTATCAATGACCGCCACGCCGATTCCCAGGTCACTAGCCTTGTCTATTTATGGCGATTTAGATTTATCATTGATTACTGAACTGCCTTCGGGACGCCAACCAATTAATACAAAAATAGTCACAGACAAAGATAGAGCGGCCACTTATGATTTTATCAAGCAGGAAATAAAAAATGGCCGCCAAGTTTTTGTGGTTTGTCCGCTAATTGATGAATCAGATAAATTGGGTGTTAAATCAGCTAAGTCGGAAGCGGAAAAATTACAAAAAGAAATATTTCCGGAATTTTCCGTCGGCTTATTACACGGTAAATTAAAATCAAAAGACAAAGAAAAGGTAATGAGCGATTTTTTAGCCAATAAAATTCAAATACTAGTAGCGACTTCAGTGATAGAAGTCGGCGTTGATGTGCCTAACGCCACAATCATGATAATCGAAGGTGCTGAGCGTTATGGTTTAGCCCAGCTTCATCAATTTAGAGGCCGCGTGGGCCGCAGCGATTTGGCTTCCTATTGTTTTTTAATGCCAACCAAAGAAAATATTTCTAATCCCAAAACATTAGAACGCTTAGAAGCACTGACTAAATATAATGACGGTTTAACTCTGGCCAAAATCGATTTGAAACTGCGCGGCGGGGGCGATTTATATGGACGAATGCAAAGCGGTTTTGATGAACTGCAAATTGCTTCGCTCTTTGATTATGAGCTTATTAAAAAAGCGCGCGATGAAGCAGCAGAATTAGTGGCCGATGATCCAGAATTTAAAAAACACCCAATCATTAAAATGAAATTGGGTGAGTGGGAACGAAAAATACATTTGGAGTAAGAAAAAAGGAGGCAGGCCTTGAGCGTGTCTCCTTTTTTAATTCCGAGTTGCTCGGAATTAGCTATCGAAATAATGATCGATACTTTTTGAATGACGAACGATGTATATGAACAAGTAAAACATCGTCATGAGAACTGTAATTACCAGCCAGTGCGGCGCATTATGCAACGCTGTAGCTGCGGCCGATAACACGTTGTCGTTAGACATTTCAGCGTGTTTGGAAATCTTTTCGCTAGAGTCAATAGCGACATAAACCCAAGAAGCGACCCAAAAAAAACTTATAACTCCGATAACGGCCAAGGTGCGCTCGAAATACTTAAAAAAATTTTTCATCCTTAATTCCTCCTATATTTTTAAATTACGTTGCTTATTTTAAGACTATCACTATACCATAAATTTAACTTCAAGTCAATACTATTCGACTTTTTCGGCTAATATAAACACTTTTTTATTGCTATTATTTACGGTAAAAATCAAAATTTCCGGTCCGCCGTCTTTTATTTTTAACCTTAATCTTATCTCCTCTGGAGTCATGGGAAAGCGTTTAGCCATAATTTCCGCTCGATCAATTTTCTGATTTTTCAAAAATTCTTTAAACTTTTTTAGAGAAAATTCTTCATAGTGCTGTACTTTAAATTTTCGAAAAATATTTAAACCTTCAGTATCTGTAAGTTCATCACCAGTTAAAAAAGATAAATTAAAATTTATTTTTGACAAAGAAAATTTAGCGGCGACTTCATTTATTAAATGAGCTTTAGAAATTGCTTTGTTAGGCTCATACAAATATTTTTTTATCGGCACCACGTCGACATTATTTATCTCTTCATCTTTAAAAGAAAAATATTTTTCATTTTTAAAACCGGTGGCGCGGCGCTGAGCCGTTTTAAAATTACCAAACCACAGCATGGCAACCTTGCAATTATTATCATCGGAAATAATTTCCACTTCTGGCTCCTCGGGCAAGGTTTTTAGTTCTTCATAATCAAAAGCGGGCGAAATTTTGACGGCGACATTAGGGGTTATGGCCAACAATTTAGGCAAAATTTCTAGTAACGCTGGACTGGAGTTTAAAAACGATCTGGTTTTAGTATTAGCCTCCCGATCACGCGCCGGATCTAAGAAAAAGGCGTCAGTGCCGGCTTTAATATTTAAAAAAGCGTCACCCACCACAAAATCTATTTTGTTTTGCGCTCCATAAGCTATTGCATTCTCACAAGCACAATTTATTTTTTCTGCTTCTAGGTCGACGGCAATAACTTTTCTAACTTTTTCAGCTAAAAAAATTGCATTGCCACCCAAACCGCAGGTCAAATCAACCACTTGCCAGGTTGCTTTAAAGCGCCCGGCAATATACCGGGCAATTTTTTCACTGGTGGCTTGTTCTAAACTTAAAGGCGTAAAAAACATGGCTTCGCTTTTACTGAATTTACCGGCAGCGGCGCGGCGCAGTTTTATTAAAGAGACTAAGGCGCTAAACTCAGGATTCATGCCCTGATTTTTTAAAATCAAAAGCTCCAGTTTTTTATTATCATAAAACCGATACTGCTCATAGGCCGCCTTACCCGCTTCGGACTTAAGATGGTTTAGTTCTGAGCTGGTCATAGTTTACTAAAATTACCATATTATAATCGGTTTGACAAACAACCAATAAAAGGAGTAGTATTCTTTTATTATGAACCTTAAAAAATATTTATCATGGCTGTAATTGAACTAAAAGGTGAGTTTGAATTTTCCTGCAAAACACCTAATTATAGAAGTATTTGGTGCATTTTGCCGAGCGGAGAAGATGCGAAAGCAAACTTCAATTGTTTGCAAGTCTCTTTCAACGGAACGGTAAAAGTGTTGATCGAAAGAAAAATTCCTAACAACAAAAAGGAAAAAGAATTTGTCACACTAAAGCAAATACTGCCGCAGCACGACAGTGATAATGAATATGTGTTCGGATTTATGGTCAAAGAGTTTGACCATATTTCTCAAAAAAGAAAAACTGAACTAAAACATCAAAAAAAACTGCAAAAAAACAAAAAAAGATTGATTCCAGCCCTATAATCAAAAGACCCGACGCAAGCCGGGTCTTTTCTTTACTTAACAAACTCCACCAGTTCCGCTAAATTTTTCAATTTAGTAATTTTTATTTTTTTGGCCTTTACTTCAATATCGGGAATAATTGCCTGGGTAAAACCTAGTTTTTCGGCTTCAGCTAGCCGCTGTTCAATTTTAGAAACGGCTCTTATTTCCCCGCCTAAACCAACTTCGCCCAGTACAATCGTGTGCCGGTCAAAATTCTTATTAAAATACGACGACATAATTGCCGCACACACGGCTAAATCCAAAGCCGGATCATTTAAGCGCAAACCGCCAACCACATTTAAAATAATATCTTGGCTGGTTAAATTAACTTTAGTGCGTTTAGATAAAACGGCTGATAAGACCTGCGAGCGATTCAAATCAAAACCGCTGGTCTTGCGTTGCGGATAACCAAAAACTGTTTTTGACACGAGTGATTGAATATCTACTAAAAATGGACGGGTGCCTTCAACTACGCAGCCGATAACCGAACCAGCTAAATCAACATGAGCGGAATCAATAAAGACTAAACTCGGGTTTAGCACTTCCTTAAATCCTAACCCAGTCATCTCTAAAATTCCTAGTTCGTTTACCGAGCCAAAACGATTTTTACTGGCGCGAAGCAAGCAATAATTATTATTGGTTTCCGCTTCTAAATATAACACCGTATCCACAATATGCTCTAAGGCTTTAGGTCCCGCTATCTGGCCATCTTTGGTAATATGCCCGATTAAAATCACCGAAATATCCTGCTCTTTAGCGAGCTCCAAAAATTTAACGGCTCCGGCTCTAATTTGATTAATACTGCCCGCTTCTGAAGGAATTAAACTAGAATAAACGGTTTGGATGGAATCCACAATAATTAAATCGGGTTTCGCTTTTAAAACCGAAGAGATTATTTTTTCAATATTAGTTTCACCAATAAACCGTAAATTATCCAAAGAACAATTTAAGCGCTCCAACCGGCCTTTTACTTGAGCGGCCGATTCTTCGCCGCTAATATAAATAATTAAGCGATCTTGATTTAAGGCATCGGCAATCTGCGCCACGAGTGTAGATTTGCCAATCCCCGGTTCCCCGCTAAGCAAGGTCAGGGATCCCGGCACAAAACCACCGCCAAGCACGCGGTCAATTTCCGCAATACCCGTGACTAATCTTTTTAAAGTTAAAGCATCAACTTTTTTTAAATCAACTAGTTCCGCAGCGCCTATTTTTTTTAGCACGCTGGTTTTTTCGTCTTCTTTTTTGTCGGCCACCTGTTCCATTAAAGTGCCCCAAGATCCGCATTCCAAACAACGCCCACTCCACTTAGGAAATTGGGCGTCACAATTAGTGCACACGTAGACAGTTTTTAGATTAGACATACAATTTTAGGAACGAGAGGAATTCCTGATTAAGCTATTTTTTTTCCCAATAAGCACCATCAACTAACCATTCATCATTGGCCTTAACCAAATCTAAAGTCATCTTTTGTAAATATGAAGCGCTGGCAATATCAGCATTACTTTCTTGCCTTTCAGTTTGAATTTCAATTTTTATGCGGCCGTCTTTTTCTGGGCTTAAAATTTTAGTCGTTAATGCTTTAGTAATAACGCCATAATACTGCCCGCTATATTTTTGCGCTCGCAAATCGGCGACATATTTATCCGCCCATTCCTTCATATTAGCGGTCATTAAAATCTTTAAATCGGTCACATTGCTATAATCAGATTGGTTAGAAAATGAACCTAGGCGCTCGGCAAATAAAGCTGATAACTTAGCGGCGTCATTAGCGTTTATTTTGTGGGGGGCCTCTTTGCTAACATCATAAGTTTGATAATTACGAGGCGCATCGCCCGGAGTAGAAGTCGGGGCAGTTGGAGTCGTATTAGAAGAACCAACAATGCCTCCGGTATTTACTGGGACAATCGGTGTATTATCCACGGCTGACTGATTTCTTTTAAGAAATAAAATTATAATTATCGCTAGCAGCAAGATAGCGATAATGATAATCAGCAACCCAATTTTTTTTCGATTTTCGATCATATATTTTTAATTTATTTTGTCTTACTGGCGGCCTCGCTGGCGGCGGCTTCATCAAATTGTTTTTTAGCCTCGGCAATTTCTAACAGCTGGCGCGGATCCGAAGTAATCAGCTGATCTTCCGAATAAGAAGCCACAACCTTCATCGCCACGTGCTTATTGCCGGCGAAAAAAATTCCTTCACCTAGTCCGCATTCCAACAATAGATATTTTTCGCCTTCAGTCAGCAAGAAAGTTTTTTGCACCAAATCAATCGCGGCTGGAGATTGTTTCAGTAAAATTTGCAGTGAAGAATTATTCACAATCGCCTGGCCATAAGGAGAGGTTAAAAAATCATTTACATCTTGAGTAATAGTCGTCATACCTAAATAATATTTACGGCAGCGTTTAGCCAGCGCAAAAATAAATTTAGCCGAGTCTTCATGCTGCATCATCCACCAAGCCTCATCGATAACCAGAATTCTCTTTTTAGTTTCACTCCGAACAATATTCCAAATGTAGTTAATGATAGTATAAATAGCAATCGGACGCAGTTCATCTTCAAGATCGCGGACGGAGAAAGTCACCATCTGATTATTCATTTCTACATTAGTCGGATTATTAAGCAAACCGGAAAAGGTTCCTTCCGTATATTTCTTAAGGCGCAGCGCCAAATCAGCACCGCCTTCCATACCCTCTAAAACCTGCTCAAAATCACTCATTACCGGCGCTTCAATATTTGATAAATCGGAATCTGGTGTGATATCTTTTTTGGCATAAGTTTCCAGCAGCGCTCGATCAATAATCGAATCTTCATCATAATTTAAATTACCCAGCATCAAACGCATTAAACCTTTGATCGTAATAACCGCCGACCGAATAATATCTTTAGGCTTAGCCTCCCCGCCGATTGAACGCGGCAAATCAAAAGGATTAATCTTATTTTCCGAAGACAAAGAAATATTAATATAAGTGCCGCCGACCGCTTCTGATAAATGCTTATATTCATGTTCCGGGTCGATCGCAATCACATCCGTACCCAGCATTAAAGAACGTAAAACCTCCAGCTTAATCGCATAACTTTTACCGGCACCGGAGGTAGCGAAAACCACGGAATTGGCATTCTGCAACGAAAAGCGATCAAATAAAATCAAACTATTATTATGGCGATTAATACCATATAAAATTCCCCGATCAGAAGTAAGTTCGCTCGAAATAAACGGAAATGACGAGGCAACCGGCGAGGAGTTCATATTAAAAGTAATAAAAAGCTCATCGTTTCCGGTCGGCAAGGTTGAATTAAAACCTTGTTCTGATTGAAAATAGACGCGCCGGGAAAAAACTAAGCGCGAACCTAAAATATCTTCCACTTGATCGCTCATGCGATCTAAATCTTCAACATTATCGGCGTATAAAGAAATATAAAGAGAAAATTGAAAAAATTTTTCGGTGCCTTGAGTTAAAGCATCGCGTAAATATTCAATATCATGCAGAGCGGTTTCCCGAAGCGGATCACGAGCCGCGCCTTTTTCAGCGTCAGAAATTATTTGGGCGCTGATTGAACCTACTTTATTCTGTAATTGTTTTAAAATAATGGCACTTTTAACCGGATAGAAAAACATGGAAATATCAAAAGTCAGATTTAAATTAATAATCGGAGCAAACCAGCCAATGCTGATGTAGCGCGGATAACCAATGACAAAAATGGTGCGCACTAATTTATTACCCAAAAGCAAATGCTTAGCCTCAGCTTTTAAACTGGCCGGAGAAATAAGATCGCGAACCGATAAAACGCCGCGGCGGAAAGCTTTTTCTTCTTCAATAATAGTTTTAGCTTCTTCGGGGTTAGCTTCAATATTAGGCGCAACAATATCGCCGGGTTTGCGTCCGAGGTCTTTTAAATTGGTGTTTAATCCAATTTTATTTTGATTATCTTCTTTATTAAAATCTATCATAAATCAACGCGTAATTTTTTTATATCAACTAAAGCCTGATTCTTAGCTGTTTCCGGATTATAGGTCTTATAATATAATTCAATCAGCCCCTGCGTATCGAGCCGAGACACGGCGACACCCATTGATTCTAAACCGCCTAAAACGCTATCAACGCGGCGGCCTAACATTTCTTGGTACCTAGCAAAAATCTTTTCTTTTAAAATAATTGTGGTGGCTGGACGAATCGCATCTTTAAAAGAACTGAAAAAACTCTTATGCTTATCGGTGGCCGGGTCATAAGGAACCACCACATAAAAACGTTTGTTCATAATCTTGCCGAGCGAGGTAAGCTCCTTAATATATTCAATATATTCTCCGGTTTGGACTTTAAGCAGCTTATTGGTCTGTTCTTTTTCTTTACCTTTTAAATACTCGAGGTAGCTATTAATATCCAGCTCGCGTGATTGAATGACAATCTGTAAAGTGAAGCTTAAATTATTTAAAAACCGGACATAGGAATCAATCACCGCATTCTGTTCGTCTTCACTTTTTAAAGCGAAATTAATGCTCGAAACTAATAAGACCGAACGCAAAGTGCCGTCTTTCATAATCACGGTGTCATCTTTAATTTCCGCAATATCTAAATATTCCTGGGTGGAAACTGATATTTTATTTTTCGCAGCGGTTTTTGACGGCATAAAATCTAAAATCAATTAATTATTTCTGAACCATTTTCTTCTTCCTCTTCCGCTCCCCGATATTCACCCTGAGTATCAACCACTAATGATAATTCGGCCAGGCGCGATTGCTTATAATATTCTTTGGTTGATTTAGTGGAATCAAATTTTAAAGTCGGGATCTTTTCGGCATCAACTAATTTCGCTAAGCGGTTGTTCCAAACTCGGATACTTGGACGGCGCCAAGTCTGAATAATATTAAGGAGAAAAAAATGAAAGGGACGGCCGTTTATTTTTACAAACCCCAAGGTTATCGCCATTAAGAAAATAATAATACCGACGGTTGAAAAAAGGGCAAAATCAAACAAACGATAAGAAATAGCGATAATGATAGCGGCTACTAAAAAAATAATAAATTGCCGCGCCGTTATTGGACCGATAATTTTATCTTCGACATCAATAAATTGTGGAACGGTAAATTGCTGCATATATTAAAACATCAAACGGCTATTTAAAGCTAAAATGGCTTCAATCTCTTCCCATGATAAACAGTTTTTAGTGTCTTTAGTCTGGCAATCAGCGGCATACTGCTTTAAAGTTAAACCTTTATTTAAGGCCTCCTGCCCCATTTTTAGATATAAATAATTGACCGGACTTTCGCGCCAAAAAGCCACGCCAGAAACCATTTTATCATAGCCATCTTTTTCCAGCAGTTTAATTTTAGACTCGACTTTAGCCGCAGCCTCGGCTGGCGAGGTGCCAAAACGACGAAAATTAACAATATCTAAATAATGCAGTTCATCGAGCGGTCCCATAACCTTGGGCGTCTTTTGTAAATCAGAAATTATCGGACTGCGCACTGGTTCTGGTTTAGCAGCTGCGGCCGAACGCATGGTGGCCACGCTTGATTGAACAGTAGGAATAATAACTGGAGGTGTTTTTGTTGGAGCGGCTGGAGCAACCGCATTTTTATCGCCGCCAAATAATTTCGAAAACATACCCGGTTTTTTGACTGGCGGTTTAGCCAATTTAGACATATCAGAGTCAGAATCAGAACGGACAACGGGTTTAATTTCTGGTGTCGGTTGCGGTTTGGCAACTGGCGCCGGCGCCGCTTTGATAGCGTCGACAGATACTGGTTTAATATTTACAGGAGCCGGAATCGGTTTTATTTCTGGCTTAGCTTCAACTAATAATTTTTCGCCAGTTTCATCAGGAATCGGTAAATTAAGCGGTGCGACCGGCTTTTTAATTTCCCCGGAAGTTATCGCCGCTTTTAAATCATAAGGAATATCGCGAGCGCTGCCCGGCTTTTCATATAAGGCTCTGATTTTTTCTAAACCAGGTTTTGGGGCTGCCTCCTTAATAATTTCTTCTTTTGGCAAAGATAAAGTTTCACCGCTAGGCAAAATTTGGCCGGCCCGATATTCATCGGCAATTTTAAATATTTTATCAATTGTTTTATGATCCAAGCCTAAGCCGCCGGAAATAACTTCTTTATTGAGCGTAACACGGGTGTCAACTCGGCTTCTGACGCCTTTTAAATAAGTAGTTAAAATATTTTTTAGCCGGGAACCTAGATCTAAACTGGCAAAACTGACTCCTGACTCTTTAATAATGCGGTCAACCTCAGAAAAAGTCGTTGTTGGTTTAACGGCTGTCGCTGGAGCCGAGTGAGGCAAGACTGAAGAATAAGAAGCATTATAGCCTAAGTAATTAGCCACGGGAAAAAATAAACGTTCTTTTAATTCCGCGGTTAATTTTTTAGCGGCAGTCTCATCTAAAGAAAAATCGGATACGAAAAAAATAGACAGATCAGCTAGAGGAATAATTTTTGTCATAACCTTCATGACGGTGGCCGCCAGGTCGATCTTATATTTATTTTCGAGTTCTAAAATCACCGCCATCGCAGCCGGGCTCGACACGCTCTCACGTAAATTGGGCGGTAGAGTATTAAATTTTTGTAAGTAATCAAACATGGGTTATTTATTTATGGCTCAGGCGATTAATTTCTTGGCGAATCGCTTTGTATTCTAAACTAGAGGTTGAATATTTGGTCAGATTTTTTTGGAGGTCAAAAATTATTTTTTGCCGTTCAGTTAATTCTGGCTCCGGGTTTGCTTCCGGGACAACCACTGTGGCTGTAGGTTGATTATCCGATAAAACATCATGGATGGCATTTAATTTAGTCCGATCAATCGGAAAAATTTCCCATTGTTCGACGGGCACGCCATGCATACTGTCTGGAAAAAAAACTAAATTGCGATATAATTTTAAAACCTTGCGAACCAATTCTTTTTCCGCCGGCGTAATCACTTTAATATTCGGCGCGCTGCTTAAATATTCCGCCAGCGCCACTTCATTAAACAGATCGCTGCCATATTTTTTAATAAAATCTTTGAGCCAATTGGCAATTGAAGGCGAGGCGGGATGGCCGTCCATTATTAAACGATGCTCGCTGATTTTTTCTTGATTGTTATACAACAAGCTCTCAATTTTATCTTCTAGCCCGTCATCCAGACTGAAAGCTTGAAAAATAACCACATTAAAATCTTGGAGTTTTGACGGCTCAGCGGAAAGGGCTGGAATAATTTCGCTTTCAAAAGTTTTTAAAATTAATTCTTTTTTATCAGCCTCGGACATCTGCGAAATCGGGCCAAAAGGACTAAGAGGAGCAGCCTCAGTTTCAGAAATAATCTGTTCACCAATAAATTGCAGGGCGGGAATAAATATTTCTTCTTCTAAATGGCCAGCAATTTCTTCGCTTTTAGCCTCATCTAAACCAAATTTTAATCTCAGGTATTCCGGCAAATCATCAATAGTTAATTCCCCGACCGCCACTAAAATCGCGGCAAAACCCAAAGAAACATTATAAGCCTCTTCAATCTTTTTTATTTTTAGACAGGCGTCAAAACCCCCAATCATATTTTGCAATTGATCAGGTAATTCATGAAATTTATCTAAACATTCAGCGAAGTAGCTTTCTTTCATAAAAGGGTTTTAAATATTTTTTTTATTTTTTTCAAAAGACGCCATGGCTTCCAGCGGAGTCGCAATCTTTTTATCATCTTTAGTAATGGTTTTCTTCAAACTATCAAACATGACGCGGAAAAATTCTTTTTCTGCAATCGTTTGTTTATTAAAGACGTTGACTGCCCCGCCACTGGCCGGCTTGTTTAAAGAATTAGATAATTTATCAATCGCCGCCACGACTTCACCGGAATTTTCTGAAGCTGGTTCACTCGCGCGTAAAACCGCACTGCTAACATCGTCTCTTTTGCCGTTTTCTGTTTCATAAACTATTTGCGCTTTAGGAACAGACCATTTACCAACTTGATCGGCAATGGCTTGGCTAATAGCCTCTGAAGTGGAACTGGAACTTTCCATACTAGCTATCATTTTGCCGAGCGTCTCGTCATAACGTTGTCCGCTTTCTGGATTTCGACCGATTAATTTAGCGTTTTGTAAAGCATCGGCGCCCGCATAAACTGCTTCTTCATTTTTAGCGCCCGCCTGATGCATAATTTCGTGCTGGGTGCTGTTATATTCATCAGCGCGGTTATTATAGGAAACATCGGTATTTTTAAGAGATAGACCAGAAAGCTTTTCAGTTGATAAACGATTTTTAGCGGCCATTAAATCACTAAGTTCACTTGAATTGGCTCCAGCGCCAGTTCTTTTTAAAGCGGCAATTTCATCATCAATTAAACTGGACATGACTGTTCCTAGTTCTTTTAATTTATCACCATCAACGTTTTGGTTAGCACCAGCTGCAGTATCTAAAAGAGTTTTTCCCGCTTTTTGATTAATTTTTTCAAAACTAGCTCCCATAATATCTTTGGATGGTTCTTTGCTATCTTTGTTTCTAGCAAAGGTTTGATATTCAATTCCACCCGAACCCGGATTAAGTTTCATTGTATCATCAAGCGATTTATAATTAGCGGTGGCTTTACCCTTCCAAGCATCAGAATTAAATTCATAATTAGTTCCAGTTTTGTCATTAAACTTATTAGTAGTTTTGTTTTGTAAACCCGCTTTTATCTTTTGTAGATTAGGATTTAATTTAGCGCCGCCATCTTCAAAAACAGCAATTGCCTTGGCCCACTCTTGTGCAATTCGACCGCTCATCCGGTCAATGCTATTTACAATGTTGTTAGCCGCCTTATCAGAATCAACTCCATCTTGATTTAAAACATCGAGCTCTTCTTTATCACTCTTTCTTAAACCAGTTGTCGGACAACGACTAGCATTTTTATCCAACCAATACTCAGGATCCATAGCCTGACTCTTAATTCTAGTTTTAGCGGCAGCTTTCTCTTTAGTCATATCAGCCATAGCCGCTTTTACACTAGCTAGTCGATCAAGAAAACCAGTATTCTTAACGTAATTTTTATCCGAATCGTTTTGTTTTTTAGAATTATTTAAAACATTTTCAGCATTAAAGACGGCCTGTTTTTTATCTTGTAGAACACCGGCATTATTAGTTAAATAATCGGAACTGGTTTGATATTTCTGTTTGTTGCCAGCGTCGTTGATAAATTGAGATTTTTCATCATATTCTTTTTGATCTTTTTGGCTTCTGGGCCCAAATTTAGGTTTACTAGCTTCAAGTTCAGCTACTCTTTTAGTATTTTCATCAAATTCATCGACAAATTTACTGTGCCCCTGATATTCTCTCTGAGTTTTGTCATAATCGGCTTGAGCTTGACTATAATCACCTTCTACATTTTTAAAATTTTTAATTCGCTCTTGGGCACTACCTCTCTTACTGCTAGCATAACCAGCGGTAATGGCAGTAAGTAAACCAACTAAAGCTCCAGCTGGACCCATGGTGGCCATACCGGTCACAGCTCCAATAGCACCACCCTTAACAACATTAGCTGTTGTTTGAAAACCCTGACTACCGATTACCTCTTGCCCAGCAATGGCTGTTTTTTCACCCATGCCTAATTTACCAAGATATTTAGCCGCTGCCGCTTTTCGATCCTTTTTAGCTGTGGCTTGTAAATCATCACCCCAGCCTTTAGCCAATTTACCGGCCCAAGTACTTCTTTTATCACCCGTAACTCCAGCTAACTTACCAATACCGCGATCAGCTTGAGAAACTATTCCAAGCCCAGCTCTACCAGCCAATTTACCAGTGCCTTTAGCGGCGCTCTTGGCTCCAGAAATGGCCATGGCTTTTCCTTTGCTAATAGCCGCCATGCCTTGGCCTAGGGCTGAACCGGTTTCTCCGCCCACTTCTTGGGCAATCTTCATGCCACCCAGCAACATGCCAATAGCAATCACGAATTTGGCCATTTGCGCCGTGGTGCCGGCCTCTGAGCCCAAACCGCCAGTTGAGGTGGCGTTTGAAGTCACATCAGAATTAAGTGTCTTATTTTCCGTATCAGCCGTACCGGAATTTTGAATAGGATTGGTATTGACTTGCAAAGCCGCAAAAGACAGCCACAAGAAAAAAGCAATTACTGGACCAACAATTAAATTACTAGTCCATTCTGACCACCATTTACTGGCGTATTGCTGGCCTTTACCGGGAACCGCCTGTAAGAAAAAAGCGAGCGGTGATAAAACAGTTAAGATCCAAATTCTGACTATTCGCATCACCAGCATACCCAGCATTGAGGCCACAACCACGGTGGCGATTAACACATAAATTAAGCCAAAAATATAAGCGCTGACAATGGTAGAAAATGATACGGTGGCACTTGGGTCAACTTTGGTGATAGTAGTAATTCCCAATAAGTCTAAAATATTACCGGCACCAATGGCCGAAAAAGCATTCACAAAAGTCAGCATCACCACGCTCGCTACATCAATCATCAGCCCACAAAACATCTTGGAAAAATTAATCAAAACGGCGGCCATAATTAATTTGGGCAGCATTTTTTTAGCCCCATATTCTTCCTGACCCAAAATTGTCGCAAAAGCAATAATCAAAAGAACAACCACAAAAAACATATTGCAGACATCACGAACTACAATCCAGCCTTTAGCAATTGCGGCGGCGTGGATAAAATCACTGTAAGAAGCGACATCCATTAAAACCCCGACCAGCAGGATTAAAATAGCAGCCACGGCTCTGATAAAGACACCGATGATACCGCCAACAACATTTCCCGCCCATTCCCCAAAACCAGCCGCAGCAGCAGAATGGCCAAACAAAAAAACGACCGCTAAAATGAGCAAGGAAAATACTGCATTACGACCGCTAAAAACTTTTTTAAAATTTATTTTTTTCATTAAATAAAATGAAATTAATTTTTATTTACCTCCCGTAAAATAACTCCACAATGACCCGAATATAGCTTGGATAAGTTTTAAAGGATTTTCGATTCCCGAAACAATCATAGCGATTAATGACATAGCAGCAATAATCAAAAATAAACAACCGAGATTCAAACAACCGCAACCGGCACTTTCGAGAATCCGAAGCATCGCCGACTCTTGTTTAACTTTTTCTCCACCTAACTTTTTAATTGCATCCGGAGCCCACTCTTCGCCAAGCTCGCAAAACGATGATGGTCCTAAAATTTTGTTAAGCAAAAAATGAATGTCAATCCAAATGAGCGTTAGACCCCAGCTCGGTAATAAATTTTCCCAAGCGCCTTTAAGCGAGGCATTGGTCGCTTCTAACATTGGATTAGGTTTTGGAGTGCCAACTAACGCTTTAGAATCTTCAGTTTTCTTTTTCTCGTCCGTTTGATTCTTAGCCTTTTGCACTGCTTCTCGAATCGATGTGCTTGTAGTTTCTTCGGTTTCTAAGGTGCCGCCGCGCTTCTCTTCGCGAAGTTCGCCGGCTTTATTCTGATTGATTAATTGTTCATCGATATCCATAAAAACTTTAAAATAATTCATTCTCATTATAGCATGAACCGTAAATTATTTTAACAGCTTTTACCCTATAATTTTACTATAAAAAAAAGATGTTGGCAAAAGTTAAAATAAGACAAAACATTACTTCTCGCTTTCAAGTAAAGCCCTAAGAAAAAAGATTGTTTCTGATTTAAGTTTGGCTCTAGCCCAATCTTTTTGCGAGTCAATTAACATTTCCCCAAGACCATCAAGAATATGGCGGTTATCCATTTTTTCCAGTAGTTCGAGACACTTATTAATAAGTTCGGAAAAAGGCATTTGCGCACGATTTTCAATTAATTTTTTATTAAGCGGCCAATTATTTTTGGCAAAAAAATAAACATCATAAATATCGCGGCTGGTTTTTCCAACTCTTTCATACATAGCCATTAATTTATTAGCAAACATATCGTCTCTCGTCATAACTAGCATAGAAATGCCGAGCAAGGTTCTCATTTCATATTTTGAGTCAAAATTTCGACGATTAACTTCGATTTTAATATTTTGAGATTTCAAGTCGTGCGCTATAATCGTCACTAAATTAAACCTTTTAATTCGTGAATAAATTATTTTTCCATAGCCGGCCGCTATTTTTTGAATTTTTTCAAATACTTCCTGCTCTTTGCTTTCATCTAAAAGATCAAGATCAATATCCACTGAATTGCGATCTAAATCATAGAACATTAAGGCCGCCGTACCGCCTTTGAACCCTAAATATGGGGAAATTGAAGTATCAGAAAAAATATCTTTTAAGATCTGCAATAAAATATTTTTATGTTTGGGATAATTTAATGTCATATCTATTTATTATTATCATAATCTTTAAAATACTCTTTCACTTTTTTAGTTACTCTTTGATTATGATAAATCGGTAAAATCTCAAAAACCTTATCCCAATCTAAAATATCCAAATTATCAAAATGATAATCTCGGCTGATATATATTCGATCTAAAAAGGCGCGCTCTTTAGTGGCTATCGCCACATTATTTATATGCTCAAGGCCGGTAGTGTCACTTAAAATATAATCTTTCATCCTAACATACGATATTTTTTGTCCGTCCGCTTCAATTTCTCGAGTTACATAAGAAGCGACAAAAATATTTCCATAATATTGAAAATTCACGCCGGCACGCGTTAAGACAGTTTCAAAACTAACATACGATGGAGTATAAATTCTAGCAGCCAATTCAAGCCGATTATAATTTCTATCCTTAGCATAAATACCACGATAAACTCTAATTAATTTGCCGTTTTTGACGTAGCTGCTAAGCCTCATTCGAGTTTTAGTTTCCAATTTATCACCCCATAACAAAGCGATATCTTGGGTGGTAAAGATAGTTTTAGGTGACCTAAGCAAGATCTCGAGGTATTGTCCTTTTGTGGCTTTGTTAGCCATATATTTACTAGATATAAGCTTAAAGCTTACTTATAGTTAAATTGTATACTATTGTAAGAATAAAGTCAAGAGAGGGTGATGGGGTAAAGATAATTAAATACCAAAAAATTACATCTTGCGCGCCATAAATCCAAAAATATCAATATAATTAGGCTCACCAAATAAAATTGGATAAAAATCTTCCGGTGCTAATATTGGTTTTTTATCAGACGTATAGGCTACTATATCGCCTTTTAGAACTAATTCGTAATTTTTTATATCTTCAGCTAAAATATCGCCTGGGTTTTTAGGAAATGTTTTGTAACACTCAAACTGACGAGCAACTTTTTCATCAGACAAAACAACGATGTTTTGTTTAGTGAGACCCAATATATTTAAGATGCTCACTAAATCGCTGTAAACCCTTTGAGCGGTCGCCTCAGAATTATCACCGTACTCAAAAGCCAGTCCCGGAATAATTCGATTAGCAAGATGACAAGCTGAAAAAATAGAAGCTCCACTAGTTGCTTTCATATACAAAACTGATTCAGCGTTATGGCAAGCCGGAATTATTTTTTTAATTTCCGGTAGATTATTTTCGATTATCAAGCAATCTTTTAAACCCGATTTAGTTGAGTGAATGTCAAAAACATAATCAAACAACGGAATAAATTTCATCATTTGATAAGCGATCTTTTCTTCCAGCGTACCCGTTTTTGAGCCAGGAAAAGATCGGTTAAGGTCTGACTCGACAAATCTTTTACCTTCGGCTACGGCCCACGGATTGGCGACGTTAAAAGTCAGCGAACCATTAACAATAGTTATATCTTCAAAAAGTTTTTTTATCTCAAGGCCTAAAATTTCATTGCCATGGCTGCAAACATTAATTAAAACTCGAGGACGGGCTAACTGCCCGGCCTCTTTCGTTTTTTGATAATATAAGTCTTGAATATCTTTAATACTTTTTAACATCCTCATAACCAGTTATTTTCATGGCTTCACGAACCTTATTCATGGTTTCTTCAGCTATTTTTTTAGCTTTAGCCATTCCTTTTAACAAAGAATCCCGGACTTCATCTGGATGCGCTATAAAATATTTTCTTCTAACTCTAATCGGCTCTAAAAAATCATTCAAAACTTTGATCAATAGTTCCTTGGTGGCTGCGTCACCAATTTTTCCGGCCCGATAATCTTCTTTAAGCTTATTGAGATTTTCCGTATCAGAATAAAAAGCATCCAAATATGTGAAAACAACATTATTTTCAATGTGACCCGGATCTGTGGCTTTAAGCCTAGTAGGGTCAGTATACATACTCTTTACTTTCTTAACGACATCTTCCGCCGAATCAGATAGATAAATACAGTTGTTTAGGCTCTTACTGGCTTTGGCTTTACCATCTGTGCCAATTAACCGAGGAACACGTCCTACTAGAGCTCGGGGTTCTTTAAAAATTTCACCATAGGTTTTGTTAAATTTTCTGACAATATCTCTAGTTAGTTCAATATGTGGCAACTGATCTTCTCCTACTGGCACTAAATCAGCTTGAAGTAGCAGAATGTCCGCTGCTTGGCTAACCGGATAATTATAAAAACCCAAAGAAACATCGTTTTTCTTTTGTTGGGTAATTTCCGCCTTTAGAGTAGGGTTGCGATCCACCCAAGAAATAGGCACAAACATGCTGAGCAACATAAATAACTCAGCATATTCAGGAACATAACTTTGAATCACAAAGGAGCATTTCTCTGGATCTAAGCCCACTGATAACCAGTCCAACGTAACATCAATGACAGAATTTCGAATTCGCTCTGTTTCACCTAGATGATCACCCAAGGCCTGATAATCGGAAATCAGAAAAAAACATTCATATTCTTCCTGAAGTTTTAACCAATTCTCAAGAGCGCCGACATAATGTCCTAAATGAAGCGGCCCGGTGGGGCGCACCCCGGTTAAAATTCTTTTTTTAGGTTGATCCATATTAATAATATTTACTAATTTACTAAATAATACCTTAGATTAACACAAAAGTAAAGTTAAAAAGATGGTTTATTTTTTAAAAAAACGCCATAACTAATGATAAGGCGCATATGAAAGAATTAGTGCTGGCACGACAGAATTAATATTAACCGCTAAATTAAAATTTAATTAATTATTAACATTTTGTGCTATAGTATATATGTAGAGATTACTATTTTTAAAATATGATCAATGAATTTAATGTTATTTATTCTCAGGCTGAACAAGAAGATGAACCAGCTATTTTTGCCTTATTAAAAGAACTAGAAGGGGACAGATCTAAATTTGATTTTGAAAGATTTTATGTTGCTAAAGCTGATAATAATCTAGTTGGCTGTGTTAGAACAAAAATGTTTGATGGCGGATGTTTAGAGTTAGCAAGTTTAGCGGTTAATAAAAATTATCAAGGCAGGGGAATTGGAAGTAGATTAGTTGAGGAACTATTATTGAAAGAGGTAGTACGGCCGATTTTTATTCTAACTGAATTAAATAAAGAGAGTTTTTATAGTAAATTTAATTTTAACATTATTGAACCGCTGGAACTTCCAGATGAATTTAAAAAAGAATACGATAGAATAACTAATTTACCATTTGCTAAAAATCTAAAAGTTATTGCCATGGAGCTGAGATAAATAATTAATTCTGTAAATAAAAAGAACTCAACCCGCTATGTTTCTTTTATTCATGTAGTCTTAAATTTGCCAATTATCTATCAAATTATTCCCAAAAATTTTCAATTTGACATCATCTCAAAAATATCCCATAATAAAATCATCTTAGACATGAATATTTTGTTTAAGACCCATGGTCAAGGGGAACTTGATCGCCGGTACCTTAAAAAAGGAGGTTTACAATGAAAAATTTGAAAATGGCCATTTTGCTGGCGATTATAGTTAGCATGGCTACAGTATTTACGGGTTGCGGTAGCAAAAATGGTGTTATCGATGACCCAATCGTGCCACCACCAGTCGGCAAGAAATTGCCTGAGCTGAAAGCTACCCAGGTTACTGAGATTAGCGCTACTTCAGCACTTGTGAGTGTTGACGTTATTGCCGCCCCTTCAGCTTTTACCGAGGCGGGAGTGATAATTGGTTCGACAAAATACCAGTTGTCGCCGTTATCTTCAACGAACTTTACCGTTCGAATTAACGGTTTAACCGCTAACACCGACTACACCGTTAAAGCCTACGCAGTGGCGTTTGAGGGTACAGCTTATAGTAATGAATTGGCTTTCAAAACTAATACTACTAGCGCTAATACCATTACTGACATCGATGGTAACGTCTATGGAACTGTAGTCATCGGGACTCAAACCTGGATGACTTCAGAACTGAAAGTCAAACATTATCGAGACGGCTCCCCCATTACCAATGTTACTGACGATACCGCTTGGGGAAAATTGACCACTGGAGCTTATTGTAATTTTTTAAATAACACGGCGAATCAGTTGTTCTATAATTACTACGCCGTGACTAATCCTAAGGGTATTTTGCCAATTGGTTGGCATGTGCCTACCGAAGCGGAGTGGAATCTTTTGGATAGTTATGTGGGTGGCAACGGCAAAGACAGTGGTGTTCAATTAAGAGAAGCTGGCACCGCTCATTGGCCAGCGCCAAATAGTTTAACAACCTCCAATAATGCTAGTGGTTTTACTGCTATCCCAACATCCTCTAGAGATTATAATGGGGCGTTTGTCAGCGCTTCTGAAGCCGTTTGGGCCATAGCCGACAAAGTAGGCAATGTTGTCTCGGCTCGTATTATAACGGCTACTCTACCGTATACTGGCAACCGCCAGGTAAGAGAAACAGCTGGCGTAAGCATTAGAGGCATAAAAGACTAACGATTAATTTGAAAATAAGCCAAGAGGCGCTACCAAAGCGCCTCTTTTCTTATACTAAAATTAATTATTAATTTAAGTTCTCACTCTCCAATGCTTTTTTATCATCGGAAGCGCGATTGGCGATATTTTTATTTTATCCAAGTTTTCTATATCTATAAACTCGGCACCCAAGGAATCATGTCCATCGGGATCGCTTTTTATTTTATTAAATTAAAAACAATTTTAAAATTTAAAAGTTTATAATTCATGATTAGTTTAATTTATTGTTAATAAAAAATAATCAAAAATTTAATTTTTTAAAGAAAAAAAGGGCATCAACTACATAATTTTCAGGTACATTTTTATACAAAAAATATCCTAAATTGGTCGGGAGGACAAAATTTAATAAATTATTTTCACTTATTTTATCAGAAAAAAAACTTTCTAAGGCATTTTTTATTTTTATTTCTCTTTGAACATCTTTTAGCATTCCAATATTTTTTTCAAATTTCTTAGCTGTTTTGATTATTTTATTATAATTTTTTAAAGATAATTTCCCTAATTTTTTAGACAGAATGGCCGCAAAGATTATACCATACATAACGGCTATACCATGTCTTATGCGTGATTTTTTTTCTAAAAAGTTAGCAAAAGTGTGGCCAAGGCTCAATGCTTTATGAATACCATTCTTATCATTATAATCAAGAGCGACGCAAGTCGCTTTTACCTTCATTGAATAATAAATAAAATCTAAACAATTTTTATTTGAATTATTGGATAGATAATTTTCAATTTTTTTAACAGTGAAATCATCTCTTCTTATTAGAGCATGTTTCCATACTTCCGACAAACCTAGTATTTTTTCGTCATTTTTAATAGTAGTTAAAAATTCTAAATCACTGAATACATATTTCGGCGAATAAAAAGATCCTAACAGATTTTTATTATTACCAAAATTTATTGCTACTTTGCCTATTACCGAATCAACCATACTCATCAATGTTGTAGATATCTGAATAAAATCAATTCCTCGCATATAATTTGAGGCTACATACCCAGTAATATCAGAAACATACCCACCGCCAACTGAAATTAAACAACTATTTCTTGAGGCTCTAACGTTAATTAATCTTTTAATAATTTTCTCACACTCTTTAAAACTTTTATAATTTGGCGTAGGGTGTAAAATAACAATATCAACTATATTTAATTCTTTAATTAATTTATTAAAATATTCTACACGTTCCGTCTTAGCATTTATATCTACCACCAATACGTGCTTATCATATTTTCTGCTTTTAATTTTTGAAATTACAAAATCAAGCATTTTTTCACCGATAAATATTTCTTCGGTTATATATGGTAGTTTAATAATTATTTTTTTATTCTGCATATTTCTGTTATTTTTAAAATCGTAAATTTTATAATCAATTTATTTATATATTTATTAATTACTTACTATAACACACTTAAAAAACGATTGAATTATTTACTTCCATAAAAAAAATTTTATTTTTTCCATATAAGATAATCATTTAATACTAAATAATCAATTTCATTTTTTGCGAACATAACCATTGCATCTCTAGGTGATTCGATTATTGGTTCCCCGGAATCATTAAAAGAAGTGTTTAATAATACTGGTATACCTGAGATATTCTTATACTCCTTAAGCAAATTATATATTTTCCCATTTATTTTCTTGACCGTCTGTAATCTTCCTGTTTTATCAAAATGAAGTACGGCTGAAATATTTTTTATTTGAGACGGCTTAGATTTAGCAACTAGAAGCATGTACGGACTTTCTGTACTAATTTCAAAATAGTCACTTTTATCTTCATCTAAAATAATCGGTGCAAAAGGTCTAAACATTTCTCTGTGCTTTATTCTCTCATTTAAAATATCTTTCATTTTGGCAGGATTTGGTTTAGTTAATATACTTCTATGTCCTAATGCTCTAGGTCCAATTTCACTCCCACCTTGAAACCAACCAATAATATTTCCTTCATGTAATAATTTTGCAACTGGTTTTGTAATATCTTTATATTTTTTATACCCAAAGTTTTTTGATTTCACCTCATATGGCAATGGATATATCTCTTGTTTTTTTTCAATTACATCTATGATTTCCTTATCTTTATATTCTCTTCCCAAATAAGCATGTTTAAGATGTATATCTTTTGAA
>Ga0172379_10000783_pt1 | contig 74264 bp, 56 predicted proteins | sample GrowelOW334metaG_FD_119756 | JGI IMG/M metagenome (GOLD analysis project Ga0172379, IMG submission 119756) | Groundwater microbial communities from an aquifer near a municipal landfill in Southern Ontario, Canada - Groundwater well OW334 metaG | ecosystem: Environmental > Aquatic > Deep...
AAGAATATATCTTGCCGTTATAGAGGACCGAGGTATGAGCATACCTCGCGGTTCCACCGGCTGTTCCGGTGGACCAAGTGTTTGAGGCGATGTCGTAGATGTCTACGGTGTTGAGAATACCACCACTACCACCCCCCCCCCAAGAATATATCTTGCCGTTATAGAGGACCGAGGTATGATCATACCTCGCGGTTCCACCGGCTGTTCCGGTGGACCAAGTGTTTGAGGCGATGTTATAAATATAGAGGGTATTAAAGTAATTTAAGCCTGTAGTTGTCCCACCCCAAGAATATATATTGCCGTTATAGAGGACGGAAGTATGAGAATGACGCGCCGTTCCACCGGCTGTTCCTGTAGACCATGTTCCGGCCGTATCCGCACCAATATTCTTGTAAAGATTCAGGGTCGTTGACCCGCTAGAGAAGTTGGCCGAACCGTTATTCACAGTAATATTGCCGTTCAGAGAGCCAGCCGCGCCTTCAACAGTAAGGTTGGTGAGAATACCAAGAGATGTCAGGGACGAAGCGGTGACACCGGAGCCTAGTGTGGAAGCCGAGAGCACGCTTGTGCCGCCGATCGAATAAGCACCTACACTGTTGGTGCCTGAAGTCAGGGTGGTGACTCCTGTCGTCGTACGGACACCAGAGTACACACGAGCAATATGTGATGGTTCGAGCTGGGCGCCCCACGCCGCTATCTGCGTCGTCCCGTTGTTGATCTGCACGAACTTCCTGGTGTGGGTCGTAGCGTCAGTCATCGAGACCGAGTATCTGGTCCAATCTGAAGTCAGGGTGATGGTGGATGTAGCTACCGTAGTCGTGGAGTTTCCATTCACGGCCATGATCACTATAGGGATGGTGGTGTTGGGCGAGGTGGTGGACTGGAGATACACGGAGAAGTTCCAGTTCCCTTGGGTGGAGTTGGTGACATATTGGCCCACGCTGCCTCCGGCATGCGTACCAGCTTGGATGACTTCAGCAGTGAGCGCCTGGTCTGGGGACCTAGCGGAGTTGGAGCTCGGAAGAGGCACGCCTCCCCACCTCGTCCATGTCGTAGCGAAGGCTTCAGTCTGGAGCAGGAAGTTCTGATAGTAACCAGCCGTGAGGAATGGAGAGCCGATCATACCAAGCTCAACAGTGGATGATGCGGTGGTCTGCAGGAGCGCCATCGGGTTGACCGTGCCGATGCCGACATTGCCGTTGTCGAGGATCGAGAATAGAGGATGGTTGGTGGAGTCAGCGGTCTGGAAATTGATGCCTGTCCCGGTACCGACGCCGGTGACCGACAGTTTTGCATATGGCGATGAAGTCCCGATACCGAAGTTGCCGTCTATACCGTTTACAAAGGAGTTGCCAGTGGTATTGAGAGAGAATCCGTTGTTTGCTGCGTTGATACCGGAATCATTGAGATATAGAGAGCCGGTGCCTGTGCGGAGTGTTCCCTTGACCCAGAGGTTGGAGGCGAAGGTAGAGGTGGCGTTGGTACCCGTGCCGTTGACATCGATGAAGCCAGCGAAGGTCGAGGTACCCGTCCCCGAGACTTGGAGAGTGCCTGTCGTCGTGGCGCCGCCGGAGATGGTCAGACCGCCGGCTTGCGTCCCATCACCGATAGTAGAGGAAGCGTTGACCATGATACCGATCGTCGTCGTCGGAGCCAGGGCGCCGGAGGCATCGATCTCCCATGACTTACCGAACAACGATGATGGCGCTACATAGTCAGTGCCGGCGATAGCGGCAGAGAGTACGCCAGCGGTAGATTTGACCAACCCACCGGAAAGGCCGCTCAAGGTGACTGTACCGGTGGCAGTCAAGCCGGCAAGAGACAGATCTCCAGAGAACAGTGCGTTGCCCTGGACGGAAAACTTGGAGAATGGCGAGGTTGTGCCGAGGCCTAAGTTACCGATTGAATTGATGACCGCGAGCGTGCTCGAGGCCGATGAGACCACTTGGAAGATATTCTCCGGTGTCGAGGAGGCCCAGATCGTCAATGTGGCATAAGGTGTAGAAGTGCCGATGGCTACCCTCCTGGCCTTGGTCGAACCGACGCCGTCGGACTCCGAGTACAGAGTGAGGAGCGGCACTCCGCCGATCTGCGCCGCGTAGCTCTCGACTGTGCCGGCCGGAGCGGCCGAAGTCACCGGCAGATCTACCCACGAGACATTACCGGCATTGGTCTCGAAGTTGAAGTTGCCGGTCAAGAGGTTGCTGATCGAAGTGACGCCGGAAGTGTAATTCTCGAATGATCCATTCGTAAACGAGACTCCACCGGCAAAGGTAGAGGTGGCTGTAGTAGAGGTGGCGAAGTATTTGTCAGCCACTACCCCGCTCGCACCGACGACAGAGAGAGCGGCGTAAGGCGTACTCGTCCCGATGCCAAGCCATCCCGTCGAAGTGAAGGTCGAGGTGGCGGTAGCCCCGAAGTAGGCGGGACCGTAGACCGAGAGCATAGTAGAAGAGGCGCGGGCGAACTGCTGGAGGCCAGTCCAGATGTTGGCTGTGGCCAGGTTGAGGTCAACGGTGATGGTGCCGGAGCTAGTGATCGGCGAAGAGCCGATCGAGAGAGTGGAGTTTGTTGAGGAAAGACCGACGGAGGTGACTGTACCTAGGTTGGTACCGACACAAGTGCCGTTGATTGCAAAACAGCCGCTCGCCAGGTTGATACCACCGGTAGACGAGAAGGTCGAGGTGGCGGTCGAGAAGTTGATGCCGTTGGTGTTGCCGATAGAAAGGAGTGAACCGGGGGTGGTGGTGCCGATGCCGATCGAGCCGGCGAAGTATCCGGTACCATTCTCGAGGAATGAAGCCAAGGTGGTGGAAGCAGAGTTGGTGATCTCGAAGAGTCTGTTCGAACCGGTTCCCGAACCCCAGATAGACATCCTGGAATATGGAGTAGTCGTACCGATGCCGACTCGGCCACCAAGGAAGAGTGCCGAGACCGGATTCTGGTTGGAGGCCGTGGTAGAGGAGATGCCGGAGACGGTGAGTGCTCCGCCGATCATAGCGTTGGTTCCGACATTCAAGCCGTCGTGAACAAAGAGACCTTGGTTGAACTGGGCCAAGTTCCCTACTTGCAACGTGTCGATCCTGGCATTGCCGATGGCGATATTGGAGATGTTACCTGCACCGACATCAACGATCTCGAGAGCGCCGACAAAAGAGCCGTCTAAGGTCGCTATATAAGCATAGTTGCCGGAGACGAAGACTGATCGTGGGGTTGTCAGGACTGCTCCTCCTTCACCTGCCAAGATCTTGCCTTTGTGGACTGGGGCAGCCGGATTTGAGACATCGACGATCTCGAGAGCATTGTTGCCTGAAGCGGTAACATACGCATAGTTGCCGGAGACGAAGACAGATGAGGGATTGCTTAGGTTGGCACCGCCTGAGCCATGGATGATCTTGCCTTTGTGGGCAGGGGCCGCGGGATTCGATATGTCGACGATCTCCAAGGCATTGCCGCCCTCAGAAGCGATATATGCATATTTGCCGGAAACGAAGACGGATGAGGGACTATTTATATCTGCACCGCCAGCTCCATCTAAGATCTGACCCGCATTGATAGGATTGGATGGATTGGATATGTCGATGATCCCAAGATAATCATCACCGAATGGAGTAGCGGTAACATACGCATAGTTGCCGGAGACGAAGACTGAGGTGCCCGAACCACCGCCGCCAGCATCAAGAGAAGACCCTGCATGTCTAGGGTTTGCGGGGTCAGAAACATCGATGACGACCAGGACGCCGCCAGTTGCGATGACATAAGCATAGTTGCCGGAGACGAAGACGCCGTTTGCACCGCTGATAGCAGGTACCTGTGTATCATTGATAGAGCCCTTATGAACAGGCTTCGCGGGATTGGAAACATCGACGATCTCAAGGCCTTGGTCTCCGAAGATAGTTCCGCGCGTGATATACGCATAGTTGCCGGAGACGAAGATGCCGCTCGGATAGTAGAGGACTGCGCCTCCGACACCATCGAGGAGCGAGCCTTTGTGTACCGGGTTCCTTGGGTCAGAGATATCGACAATCTCGAGGGCTCCTGCACCAGTGCCACCATAAACGGCTATATAAGCATAGTTGCCGGAGACGAAGACGCCCTTGCCTACATCGAGGTATGGTGCACTGCCGCCGCCATTCAGGAGCCTGCCGACATGGGTTGGATTGACTACGCCGCCGTCGAGAGTAAAGCCTGTGGATGAGGCGATGTAGAAGAATGGGGCGGCGCCAGCAGTCGACGAGGTGGCGATGGCTAAGTAAGGGTTGGTCTGCCCCGCTGTGCCGGCGATGGAGAGCTTGGCATACGGCGTACTCGTCCCGATACCAAGCCAGCCAGCCGAAGTGAAGGTCGAAGTGGCGGTAGCGCCGAAGTAGGCCGGGCCGTAGACGGAGAGCTGGGTGGAGGAAGCATTCTTGAACTGCTGGAGACCAGTCCAGATGTTGGCTGTAGCTAGGTTGAGATCTACGGTGATGTTGCCGGAAGATGTGATCGGGGAGGAACCAATCGTGAGGGTGGAATTGGTGGAAGCGAGACCGACGGATGTGACCGTACCTAGGTTGGTACCGACACAAGTGCCATTCACAGCAAAGCATCCCGATGCCAAGTTGATGCCGCCGGTAGACGAGAAGGTCGAGGTGGCTGTCGAGAAGTTGATGCCGTTGGTGTTGCCGACCGAGAGGAGCGAGCCGGGTGTGGTGGTGCCGATGCCGACACTGCCGCCCAAAGTCGCTAGGTAAGCAGAACCTGTCGAAGTGAAAGCTGTGGAGGAAGCATATGTGAAGCTATTCAATCCCGTGAATGAGTTGTTATCAGCAAGCAGCGTCGAGGAGGCGGCCCCGGCGAGCGAGGTGAGGTATCCGGCATCATTCGTCCACTGCGAGATATTCGGTGTAGTGAAAAGTCCTGGGGAAAGCTTCTGATAGACGAGGGACGCACCGGTCGATTGGAGGACGGTTGAAGAAGCGCCTACTGCATTGAGACCGGTACCGCCATACAAGGGGTAAATCGTGGAAGCGGCCGAAACTACCCCGTCCACGGCCTGCAAGGGACCGGTCAAGGCGGCTAGAGTGAGATTGGCTGTGGTGATTGTGCCAGCGAAGTATGCGTTCCCAGTCGTCGTCGCACCGCCATTGATCGTCAGACCGCCAGCTTGCGTACCATCACCAATAGTAGAGGAGGCATTGACCATGATGCCGATCGTCGTCGTCGGAGCCAGAGCGCCGAAGGCATTGATCTCCCATGATTTGCCAAATGAGCTTCCGCTTCCGGAACCGCAATTGACTCCGGTCGAAGTCAGGAATCCGCCGGCACCGAACTGGGCACAGCCGGCGGCGGCAGTCGAAAGACCAAATGAAGAAACTAAGAGATTTGGTAGCGACGAAGTAGCCGTACTGGTGGCAGTGAAGTATCCGGCCAGAGCATTCGTGCCGAGATCGCTATCGCCATAGACCGACAAGCTGCGCCATGGAGAGGTCGTGCCGAAGCCAACATTGCCGCTAAGATATGATGTCTGGGTATTTGGATCGAACCAGAACTTGGCGGATGTCGTAGAGTTCGCTCCGATCGCCACGATATCGGTGCTGTTGTTCGGATAGTTGACGAACTGGCCGGCTACCGAGGAAGTGGTCGTAGACCAGGTGCCGCTCGAGCCACCGCCGGCACCACAAGGAGAACCCGATGAAGTGACGATGCCGGCCGAGGTCTGCAGACAACCATCGGTGAGTCCGGTGAATCTCACTGTACCTGTAGCTGTGAGACTGGCGAGTGCTAGGTTGCCGGAGAACAGAGCATCGCCTTGGATGGAGAGAAGGCGGGATGGTGAAGTGGTACCGATGCCTACTAGGCCGGTAGTCTTTATCCTGAGCTTTTCTGCACCAAAACCACCGGCAACTAAGATGGCGTCACCACTATATGTTCCTATCTCTCCGCCTGAATTGCCAAGGTACGTGCCATTCGCAAAGACTGACGAGGCCGTTATATTGCCATTGACATCCAGCTTGGTTGTTGGATTCTTCCCTATCCCAACATTGCCTGCGAAGTATGCGTTCCCGGTCGTCGTCGCACCGCCATTGATAGTCAGTCCACCGGTCTGTGTGCCATCACCGATAGTCGAAGACGCGTAAGCAGTCAGTCCCCCGTTGAATTGGGTAAGAGTAGATGTGGCGTTGCCGGTGAGACTAAATGGGTATGCGAATGTTGAAGTGAGATAACCCGCATCATTGGTCCACTGGGAAATGTTTGATGTCGTGAATAGTCCGGGCGAGAGCTTCTGATACACGAGTGATGTGCCGTTCGACTGGAGGATGGTAGAAGAGGCGCCGATGCCTGTGAGGCCGGTACCGCCGTTGCCGATGCCGACCGTCCCGGACAAGTATGCTGTGGTATCAACTGACAATGCGCCGGTGCCACCGGAAGTCCGGACCAGACCGTTGGAAGTGAGGTTGGAGAGCGTGGAAATATTCTGGGAAGCGTTGACTGTGACATTGCCGCTGCTGTAAGTCAGTCCAGTACCATAAGTGGTAGTCGCGGTCCAGGTCGGAACGCCATTCAAGAAGGCGAGGATGTTGCCGGCCGTACCCGCCGTAGTCGTCGCGAGGGCGCCGCTGCCATTGCCATATAGTAGAGTGCCGGCGCTGATCGCAGACCAGCCCGTGCCGCCGTTCCCCACTCCCAGGATGCCGGCCAAGGTCAGTAAGCCGGAAGTCGTCACCGGCCCGCCAGAGAATGAGAGGCCGGTCGTGCCGCCGGAAGCATTGACGGAGGTGACCGTGCCATTGGTGCCGCCGATACAGACGCCGTTGATGGCGAAACATCCGCCGTAAGGGAGGTTGACCCCGGCTAGCGTGGAGGTCGCCGTCGTCGAAGCGCTCACAGCGGAGATGAACGAGGCGAAAGTCGAAGTGCCCAAATCGCCTACGATGCTAGTAGTAGCCGTCCCCCCCACGGAGATGCCGTTGTATGCCGAGAAAGAGGTCGAGGAAGCGGAGCGGAATTGCTGGAGGCCAGTCCAAATATTGGAATTGCCCAGGTTGAGGCCGGCTACGACCACGCCGGTGGTCGGAGAGATTGTCAGGGTGCCGTCTGGGTTAGCCGAGACCGACGATACGGCTCCGCCGCCGGCGCTGTTCGTAATACAGTTGCCATCGACACCCCGGAAACATCCGCCGGAGAGCTGGATGCCGTTCGCGAAAGTCGAAGTGGCGTTGGTGGCGGTGATATTGAGCGCGCTGGCTTGGATGCCGGCGGCAAAAGTAGAAGTTGCAGTCGAGGTGGCGATGAGATAACCGATCGTGAGCGATGGTGTGCCGGTAGCGGCCAGACGCGTGCCATCGTATTGGAGGAGCGCGCCGGTGATGATGGAAGTCGTGTCCAAGCCGAGTGTGCCTGTGGTGGAGATGACGCCGCCTGTCAGTCCGTTGTTGGTGGCGATCGAGGTAACCGTACCGGATCCGGAGATGCCGAGCGAGCTCGTAGCCAGGAGATCGTAGGTGCCGGCACTGTTGCCCACGAGCAGTTTGCCGTAAGTCGGAGCCGAGGAGGTGCCGGTGCCGCCGTTGTCGAGATCGAGTATGCCGGAGAGCGTCAACGTGCCGGAGCTCGTCACCGGTCCGCCGGAGAATGAAAGGCCGGTCGTGCCGCCGGAAGCGTCGAGCGAAGTGACCGAACCAGAACCGCCTCCTCCTACACTCAATCCGCTGATCGCCTTGGAGATGCTCCAGCCGATGCTATCGCTCAAGGCGATGTTCTGCGTCATCTGCAGACGCTGGAAGATATTCAGCTGATTGGAGAGATCAGAGACTTGGTTCCGTAGGTCGTTGAGCTCGGCGCTCGATGCACCAGTGGCGCCGTTGGTGACGACGATGGTCTGCGGCGTCGTATTGCCGCCATATCCAAAGAATTGGTTGTAGACGGTCCGCGGGATAGACGGTGTCTCGTCGGGAGCCGAGACGATGACCGTCTGGCCTCCTGATAGATCGAGCCAGCGACGGACGGCATCCACCACGACGACGCTGGTAGCTCTCCACCAATCTCCGATCGCAAACGGAACATCTGATATTGCCGCGGTATTGTCCTGAAGATTATCTCGCGTGATACTCTGCACGATGTTCTGCGTGCGGTCTCTCATGCCAAGCGCACCACCGATCTCATGCCAGGTCAGTTGCGACATCGTCCGCGACAGCGCCGCGAAACTTTCGTCGGCCTTGAGGACGGCTGATGCTGTCGTCTCCACGACAGCGGCAACCGTTCCACGAATCTGATCAGAGTAAGAAGCGAATACCGAACCGGCACCGATCACTACGACGGCGGCTGTGACCGCCATCGCCGTACCTATCTTATGCTTCAGCGGAGATACGATCCTTCTCTGCACTCCAGGAACAAGAAGCTTTTCGGTAGCGGCCTTCTCGATCGTCGGGAGGAGCGGTCTGGCATCATCGCTATACTTCACTGCGGGCCCTCCATCCGGATAGCTGAAACTCCACACAATAGGAGGTATGGCTACCGGCGCTGCTGGAACTGACGGAACTTGATTTACAACAACAGCCGGAATCGCCTCTGCCGCAGGTTTCGCGCTTTCCGATGACTTTGTTGCAACACTCCTATTATGACCATTTCGCGAATGGACTTTTTCCGCCCCATTCTTGTATGTGATCAAGGCATCCTGATCAACAAACCAAATGCGTCCTGTCATCTGTGCCGGCACCTTTCCACCACGACAGAGTTGCCCGATGTAATCGGCTGAATACTTGGTCATCTCGGAAGCTCGGGCAACCGAGATATACATTTTTCCATCTACGACGAGCTGTCCTTTCATTAGTACAATTATAGCTCTCTGCTCTCCAAATCTCCTTGTGGATAAGCCCCATTACTGCAGATCATCGATCTCATGTATAATTAGGTCCATTGAGGGGGTTGAAAAATATTCACCCAAAAGAGCATCTCAGGTAAACTTTGCGAAGGTTTTGCGAAAAGTTAATCCTTACAAAAAGCTACCTAACATTAGTCAATAAATATCACTTCATATAATCTTTTATCAATGTTTAGTAATGATGTTTTAACCCAAATAACAACAATGAACGACTCACCAAAACTCATAAGCATCAAGGAAGCCGCTAAGATGCTTGGCATCACCCCACTGACATTGAGGAATTGGGATAAGAATGGCAAATTGCCGGCTCTTCGCCACCCCATGAATAACTATCGCGTATACAAGCGTGAAGACATTGATAGGCTTCTTGAGGTGATCAGTATGAATACGAAGCCAGTCGAAATGAGGAAAAGGAAAATTCAAAAGAAGCTGCAGGTCATCCATCTGGATCAATAATCGGCATCCGAGATGGGGCTTTAATATTGATTATCTCGGACGGAGGAGTTATCATTATAACTACGAGCCATGACAAATAACGAGTACATAGCTACCATAGGTCTAGAGATCCACGCCGAATTAAAAACAGCCACAAAGATGTTCTGCGGCTGTAAGAATAACCCCGATGAAGAGAGGCCTAACATCAATATCTGCCCTATTTGCCTAGGTCATCCAGGGACATTGCCGGTCTTGAACAAGGAGGCCATCAAACATGTGCTCAAAGTCGGCATCGCCCTCGATGGGACATTGGCCGACTTCACCGAGTGGGACCGTAAGAATTACTTCTACCCTGACATCCCCAAGGGCTATCAGATCAGCCAATACAAATATCCACTAGTGACTGACGGCAAGCTTGCCGGCGTCGCGCTCGAGCGCATCCACTTGGAGGAAGACACCGCGCAGTCCACGCACGATACGCACGACAAGAGTCTCATCAACTTCAACCGCTCCGGCGTACCGCTCATGGAGCTCGTGACCAAGCCGGTCATCCACGATGCCGTGACGGCCGTGACTTTCGCCAAGGAGCTGCAACTCCTCCTACGCGCGCTCAGCGTCGGCGATGCCAACATGGAGAAGGGCGAGATGCGCGTCGAGGCCAACATCTCTGTTGCATCCCCCACTGACACTGCGGCCGGTAGATTCGGCACGAAGACCGAGGTCAAGAATCTCAACTCATTCCGTTCGGTCGAACGCGCGATCGCCTACGAGCTCGACAGGCAGATGAGACTCCTCGAAGCCGGAGAGAAGGTCGTCCAGGAGACGCGTGGCTGGGATGACGCAAAGAGCGAGACATACTCGCAGAGGAGCAAAGAGAGTTCGCATGACTATCGCTATTTCCCCGAGCCGGATATCCCGAAGCTCAAGATCTCGGAGATCGCGGAATTTTCCGCGGCCGCTCTCAAGAAAGAAATTCCCGAACTCCCCTGGATCAAGCGCGACCGATTCAAAAAAGATTACGCCATGACCGACAAGGAGGCGGCGGTCTTCGTCGACTCCCCTGCCTTGGCGGATTACTTTACATCCATAATCAGTAGTTACAAAACAGACACTAAGAAGATAAAACTGACGATTAATTATTTACTGAACACTCCATTGAAGGAGATCGACACGAAGCCGATAGACATATCGTATGTCGTGGAGCTTGTCGGCATGGTTGATTCCGGAGAGATCTCTTCATCTGCCGCAAAGGATATAATCGCCATGCTCCATGAGCACCCGGGCAGATCTCCGAGGGAGATAGCTATAGGAAACAACCTCCTCCAACAGAACTCTGCCGCGGATCTCATTCCTGCCATCGAGAAAGTCCTCACAGACAATGCCGGTGTGGTCAGCGAATATAGAGGCGGCAAGACAGCTTCCCTGCAGTTCCTGATCGGTCAGGCCATGAAAGCGACAAAAGGGGCTGCGAACCCCGAGATAGTTAAAAAACTATTAGTCGAGAAGCTAGGCTAGGGCCTTCACGATCGCTTCTCCGAGCTTCTTGACCGCCGCATCATCTAGGACACTCACTTCGAGGATGTCCTTTCCGAGCTTTTCGAGCGATCTGCGGGCCGCCAAGGTCGTCTGCTCATCACAAAGGTCAGTCTTGGTCAGCAAAATGAGCTCTTTCTTGTCTGTCAGGCTCTCTCCATACTTCTCGAGCTCCTTGCGGACGACCTCGTAAGCTTCCAAAACATTGATATTCTCTAATGACACCAGGTGCAAGAGTATCTTGGTCTTCTTGATATGGCGCAGGAACTTGTGGCCAAGCCCCTTCCCTTCCGAGGCCCCCTCGATCAATCCAGGAAGGTCCGCCAGAATGTATCCGCCCGGGAGGGCGCCGAGGTTGGGGTCGAGTGTGGTGAATGCATAGCTCCCGACCTTGGCACCGGCGGATGTGAGCGCATTGAGCAAGCTGGATTTGCCGGCATTCGGCAGGCCGATCAAGCCGACATCAGCGATCAGAGATAGCTCCACCTTGAAATCAGCCTCATCGCCAGGCAGGCCGGGAGTAGACTGTTCCGGCCGGATGTTGGTCGAGGCCTTGAAGTGTTCATTGCCCAAGCCACCCTTGCCGCCGTGAAGGATCTTGGCAGTCTCCCCTTCCTGGGTCAGCTCGATGACCCTCTTGGTGTTGGTATTGGTGATGACCGAACCGATCGGTAGCTCGATGTAGCGGTCCTCTCCCGATCCGCCCTGCCGGCTGAAGTTCGCTCCGGCCTCGCCGTGACCGGCCTCGAAGCTCTTGACCGACTTGTGACGGGCTAGGATGTTGATGTCACGCACAGCGCGCACATAGACGTCGCCGCCCTTACCGCCGTTGCCGCCGCCCGGCCCGGAATATTCCTTGCTCTTCTCGTGGCGCCAACGGACCACGCCGGCCCCGCCGTTGCCGGCTTTCGCATAAAAAGCTATTTCATCGATGAGAGCCATGTAGTTTTAGTTGCGGCGCAGGGCCAGAGTCTTGTATATGTCAAGCAAGGCAAAGAGGAAAGCCAGGACCAGCGGCCCAAGAACGAAGCCGATCACCCCGAAGAGGGTGAGGCCGCCGAAGACCGAGAGGAGGACGAGGAGCGGATGGACCCGGGCTCCACGGCTGACGAAGAGCGGTCCGAGGAGGTTGTCGACGAGTCCGACGGCGATGAGGCTCCAGATGAGGAGACCGACGGCATGGGGTGTCGAACCGGTGATAAACATATAGATGATACCTGGGATGAGGACAAGTGATGTACCGATGCCGGGGATGAGAGCTGCCACAGCGGCCACCGATCCCCAGACTGCCGGATTGGGCACACTGAAGATGGCAAAGCCGACGCCAGTCATGATCCCCTGGATGATCCCGATGGCGATCGAGCCGCCGAAGATGGCATATATAGTCTGGCGGAGCTTGTGCAGGACCTGCTCGTCATCGGCATCACCGAGCGGCGAGAGTTGGATGATCTGGCGCTTGAGCTCCTGCCCGTCACGTAGGAAATAGAAGAGTGACAAGAGCATGATGAATACGCCGATAGCCATGCGGGATAATCCATTGAAGACCACGTTGAGATTGTCGAACATCCATTCCAGACCATGCGAAATGATGGTGGTGATATTGAAACTGTCGAATGATTGGGCCGGGTAGAGATCGAGGAAGATATGCGAGATCGAAGCCGAGACGCCATTTAAGGCCGAGATAGTCTCCGAACGGCCGGACTCGTCTATCAGATAGGCATACATATTCTGGACTTCTACGTATATCTGGCCGGAGATGAGTAGGAGCGGCACAAGGACGATGACCACCACGACGATGATGGTGAGGAGGGCGGCCAAACTGCTCTTGGGCTTGCCGCCGAAGAAGAGACGGGTGATCCACCTGTACAGCGGTCCCGATACGACCGCGAGCGCGGCCGCGAGGACGATCGAAGTCAGGAATGGCAGGAACATGACCACGGCCAGGGCGATGACCGCGAGGAGGAGGCCGAAGAAGAAGTGATTCTTGGACTGTGAAGTCATACGGACAGTCTACCCCAGGGGGCCTATTTACTCAACTTCCCTGATATCTTGCTCTATGATCACCGCCGAATGAGCCGGGCCTGACGCTTGATCGAAGCGGATCCTGCCTTTGAATCTCTTCCCTTGGAGGAATAGCGGGAACCAGTAAGGATCGTCGCTCCACATGTCCTTGAATGGGATCTTATCGGAGTCGAACCATTGCGGCCGCATCTCTTCGGTCTCGATCGGGTCGCCGCGATGGCGATCGATCCTATAGATGTGCATCTCGATCGATTCCTCGCCATTCTGGAATTCAAAGACGAGCACACCCTGCTCGGTCATGGCCAAGGCTTCGATGCCGCACTCTTCCAGGACCTCCCTCTTGGCCGCTTCCTCGATGGTCTCATCGGACTTGACCTTACCGCCGAAGCCATTCCAGAGACCCATGCCAAAGCCGCGCTTCTTCATGCCCAAAAGAACTTTTGAGTGTTCGTGGATCAAACAGAGCGTGGTGACTTTCATAGATGAATATGATTATACACAAATTCAAATAAGGGGATGTTTGGTTATCAGATTCGCGAGCGTGGCGAGCAAATCCCTCTTTTCATCAAAAATTTCTAAGTCAAAACTCAAAAAGTATGTTCTGGTAGTATGGCCCGGTGATAGATGCCCTTCTTGCTCCTCCAGCGAAGTGACCACTTTCCGGTCACTTCAAGGAAGTTGACGGAAGTGATAGACGCCGGTGTTCTTCCGTATCGAGCGCGCCACACTTCTTGAATTTTTTACCGCTGCCACAAGGACAAGGGTCGTTGCGTCCCGGGCCATCCGCCGAACCAGCGCCGACGCGTACTGCCGCCTTACCGGAACCATCACCCAGAGTGATATCCTGCGCATTCTTCTGCACTTCGTTTAGGTCGGATTTCTCGGCCTTAGCCGGTACCCCATTCTGGACAGGCACGATATTCGGCAGGATGCGGGCGAATTGTCCACGCATAGCGGCTTGCATCTCCTTGTAGAGACGCAGACCTTCCTTCTTGTATTCAACAAGCGGATCCCTCTGGCCATAGGCACGGAGGTTGACGCTCGAACGGGTGTAATCCATGACTTCGAGGTGCTCCACCCAATACATATCCATCGTCTGGAGGAGGATGATCCTCACGGCAGCCAGGAATGATTCGCGGCCGAATTCACCGACTTTCTTCGTGACCACGGTCTGTGCTTCGACGTCACCTTCGGTCACCATCGTAAGCTGGGCTTCAACTTCATCGAGCGAACCCACCAAGAGAGCGCGGCGATCCTTGTACACCGTGGTGCGCTGATGGTTGATGACATCGTCGAATTCGAGGACATGTTTGCGCGAGTCGAAGTTGAAACCTTCGATCTTCTGTTGGGCGCTCTCGAGCGATTTGGAGATCATACCGTGCTCGATCGGCTCATCTTCTGGCATGCCGAGCTTGGTCATCATGGACTTGAGCATGTCGGAAGCAAAGACGCGCATCAGCTGGTCCTCGAGCGACACATAGAACTGCGTCTCCCCCGGATCGCCCTGGCGGCCGGAGCGGCCGCGCAACTGGTCGTCGATGCGCCGAGCTTCGTGGCGCTCGGTGCCGAGGACGAAGAGGCCGCCGGTCCCGCGAACTTCGTCGTATGACTCCGGAGTGTTGGGCGAACCGCCGAGCTTGACGTCTACGCCACGACCGGCCATGTTGGTGGCGATGGTCACGGCCCCCTTCTTGCCTGCTTGAGCGACGGTCTCACCCTCGCGCTCGGCGTATTCCGGCTTGGCATTCAAGATAGTATGCGGGATGCCTTCAGACTTGAGGAATGACGACAGGAGCTCATTCTTCTCGATCGAGACTGTGCCGATCAAGACCGGCTGACCCTTGGCATGGAGCTCCTTGACCTTCCTCGAGATGGCCTTGAACTTGCCATGCTCGGTGCGGAAGATCTGATCATTGCGGTCGGCGCGGACCATCGGCCGATTGGTCGGCACGGTGTAGACATCGAGGCCATAGACCTTGAAGAATTCTTCGGCGGAAGTAGCCGCCGTGCCGGTCATGCCGGACAGCTTCGGGAACATGCGGAAGAAGTTCTGATAGGTGATCGAAGCATAAGTGCGAGACTCCTGCTGGACTGCGACACCTTCTTTGGCTTCGATGGCCTGATGCAAACCCTCAGACCATCGGCGACCGGGCTGGAGGCGCCCGGTGAATTCGTCGACGATGATGATCTCATTGCCTTTGACCACATACTCTTTGTCCTTGTGATATAGGGCCTTGGCGCGGATAGCGGTCTCCAGATGGTGGACAGACTTGATACCCTTGTCGGTGTAGATATTGTCGATGCTCAGGGCCTGCTCGGCCTTGGTGATGCCGGCTTGCGTCAGAGCGATGCCCTTATGTTTCTCATCTACAGTATAGTCGGCCTCCTGTTCGAAGCGACCGACGAGCGTGGCGAACTGCTTGTAAGTGCTCTCGGCATCGCGCATCGGCGCCGAGATGATGAGCGGCGTGCGCGCCTCATCGATCAAGATCGAGTCGATCTCATCGACGACGGCGTAGTTGAACGGCCGCTGGCGCAGACGGTCGGGCGCGTACTCCAGGTTGTCGCGCAGATAATCGAAACCGAACTCAACGTTGGTGCCATAGGTGATATCGGCTTCGTAGGCCTCACGGCGCGAGATCGGGCGCAGGAATTCATGGACGACCTTGAATGAACCTAGGAGGTCGCGCTCTTTATCGAGAGTATCGGTCTGGCTTCCTCCCGGGGACAACAGTACATCCGCTCGCTCGTCGCTAGCTCCTCCTCGCGGAGTACTGTTCTCCTCTACGGGAGCAGTAATGTGTTTCGAGTCATAGATGAAGCTCGACTCGTGGTTGACGACGGCGACCGTGAGGCCGAGGGCGTCGTAGATCTGCCCCATCCAAGTAGCATCGCGGCGGGAGAGGTAGTCGTTGACCGTGACAAGATGCGCACCCTTACCGGTCAGGGCATTGAGGTATAGAGGGAGCGTCGCCACTAAGGTCTTGCCTTCACCGGTCTTCATCTCGGCGATACCGCCGCTATTCAAGACCATGCCGCCGATGAGCTGGACGTCGAAGTGTCTCTGACCGAGGGTGCGGCGAGAAGCCTCGCGCACTACAGCGAAGGCCTCAGGAAGGATCTCAGCGAGGATGCGGGCCTCATCTTCCTTACTCCCGTTCCCCTGCTTCAGACGCTCCTTGAACTCAGCAGTCTTAGCCTTGAGGTCGGCATCCGAGAGCGCCTTCGTGGCCGGCTCAAAAGCATTGATCTTGGCGACCAACGGCTCGAATTTCTTGACATTCTGGGTGTGCTGGCCACCCATGAGCTTGGCGAAAAATGACATATGTGGAGCCACTCTATCACATTTGGCCCTAACGGGCCATGAATTTGCTAATTCACCCACTCCACTTCGCCGGTCACTTCCACTCCGGTCTTCTCCTTGACTCTGTTCATCAATTCTTGGGCCAGGTTGACTACGTCGGCGGCAGTCGATCCGGGCTTGGCCACGATGACCAAGGCCTGCTTCTCATAGACGCATACGCCGTCGAGGCAGAGATCTTTGGCGTGGCAGACATTGTCCAGGATCCAGCCGAGTGAGAGCTTGATGCGGCCGTCGGGCTCCGGATATCCGGGAAGATCGGGATACGCCTTCTTGAGCTCATGCCACTTGTCGATGGTGATGGTCGGATTCTTGAAGAACGACCCTGCTGTACCCCAAAGCTTCCAATCCGGCAGCTTGTGCCAGCGGATATCGATGACGGCCGCGCGGATATCCCGCGGCGTCGGGTTCGCGACCGGCGGCGTCTTGCGCTTGAAATAGTCATCGACATCGCGATATCTGGTATTGACCTCTCCCTTAGCGCTCAAAGAAAAATTCACGCGGGTGATGACATAACGGGCGCGGTCTTCCTTGAAAACCGAATCACGGTAGGCAAAATGGCAATCTTGATTGTTGAGCTCGCGATATTGTGAGGTCTGGCGGTCGAGGACGCGTACCGACACGATCGTGTCGGAAGCTTCCGTGCCGTAGGCGCCGATGTTCTGCACCGGCGCGGCGCCAACCGTGCCGGGAATGGCCGAGAGATTCTCCAAGCCATAGAGGCCGCGCTCAACGGTCTCCTCGACTAGCTCATCCCACATCTCACCGGCCGCGGCCGAGACGATCGTCCTATCCCCTTCGGTCCGGTATGTGACGCCGCGAAGCTCGATCTTGATGACGAGGCCAGGGAATCCCTTGTCGGAGATGAGGATATTTGACCCGCCGCCTAGAATGAAGACGCGCAGCTTCTTCTCGCTCGCGAAGGCCAGAGCCTTGAGCAATTCATCCTCGGTCGAAACATGACAAAAAAAGCGGGCTGATCCCCCGATTTTGAATGTCGTATATTGTGCCAAAGCGACGTTTTCCTGAATATTCATATGTTTGTACCAACTGACGGCGACGGGTGCGAGCTCCAAATATAATGTCTATAATGTGAGTACAGCCGTCGCCGTCACTTGGTGCAATCTACTCTCATTATATGCTCGGTTCCGGAATCCGCAAGTATGACGCTCCATGACGCAAAAGGCCGCCAGAGGCGGCACTTTGCGTAGACATTTTTGGAGAGTGCCCACACTGGGTACTCACCAAGACAATATAGCATAAATGACCATAAAAAGCAAGTCTCGTCTGTCGATAGACAGTGGATAACCGATCCCCTGTCTTGCCCTTATTTCTGGATCTCCTTGATGGACGCATCTATCTGATCCTTGTATTCCGGATGATCCTTGGCGATCTGTCGGAGCGTAGCCACGGCCGCCGAGAGCTGTCCGGCGGTATATTGGGCTTGGGCCAGCTGGATAGCGGCGCCGGCATTCTTGGGGTCGATCTTCAGGAGGGCTTGGTATATGTCCAAGGCCTTGGAATAGTCCTTGACTGCCATGTAAGCCTGGGCGACCTGCGGCGACTGGAAGATCCCCGTATCGTCCGCAAACATCTGACGGGCCGCGGCGTCTTTGCCAGCGATGATGAGAGCCACAACATAAGTACTCTTGACCGACACATTATCCGGTGCCGCGTCATATGCAGCCTTCAGGATATCGACGGCCTCGGCGGCTTTGCCGGAGTTGATGAGACTGATGCCCAACTGGAGACTGATCGACTGTTTGGCTGGCGAGAGCTCATGCGCCGTCTGTAGCAGAGCGACCGCAGCTGCCGATTGGTTGACGACATTCAGGAATGATCCGCCGAGAGTGTAGATGCGGGCGTCCTTCATGGGCGTAGCGGCGATCTGATCCGTGATGGCTTTGTTCGCCAGATCGTAGAAAGCCTGCTTGGTAGGACCGGGGACCTGTTGGTTGCCGATGACGCCGCTCGCGCAAGACAAGAGCTGTTCACGGATCTCCTGATTGGCTGTGTAGACGTCGATGGCTAGAACCTTCTCGAAAAGAGCGACATCCGGCTGTGAGCCGCAAGCTTGGAGCGCCCTGATGAGACCGGTGTTGGCCTTGATCACCCGGACATTGAGGAAATAGATGCCGAAGATAAGGACGATGATGATGACAGGTAGGGCGACATATTCGACAGCTTCGACGGGCATCGGCTTGTCACCGATCATCTTGATCGGACGGCCTGGGCGCAGAGAGTCAGCGAACCCGAGCGCCGTGAAGAACAGGACGTAACTAGCCAGGTTGTCGAAGACGAAGATGTTGTGGACGGCATAGCCGGCCAAGAGGCCAGTGAGGATGCTCTTCTCCCCGACAGTGAGTGAGGATCTCCAGATCGAGAAAAGGAATAGGATATATAGAGACAGGTAGGCGAGCAATCCGACGATACCCGAAGCGGTCAGCCAATCGAGGAAGACACTGTGGGCGCGGTCGAACCATTGCTCCTGATTCCACATCTTTGGTTCATAATTGGCGTTGAAGATGTAGTTGAAATTCTCCTGACCCCAGCCCAAGATCGGACGCTCGGCAAAGCCCTTCACGGCCATCGGCCAGATATAGCCGCGGGCTTGAGTCTTGTTCTCTTCCCAGGAGATCGAGGCCATGCGCTGTAAGGTCTCGTTATTCTGGATGAACGGCTGATGACGATTGGCCCAGAATACCAAGCTGACCAAGACGATGAGAGCGACGCCGCCTAGAGCCACACCGCGCGACTTCCTGGACTCCTTCTTGCCAAAGACGACATACAGGAGAAGGGCCAAGACAGCGCCGCCTACGAGACCGAGGATCGTGCCGCGGGTAGAAGTCTCGAAGACTTCAAAGGCGAACAGAAGCGCGAGGATCAGGTATGCCCAGCGCAAAAAAGAGGCATTATTGATCTGCCGAGCTTTGGCCACGAGGAACATGTAAGCGGCCAAGCCGGCATTCCAGAGCATGTATACGGCCATGTATGCGGCGTTGCCGAGAGAGGCATCGATACGAGAAGACCCTTGGTGGATGGCTGCCCAACCAAAGAACTGGAAGAGACCGTAGATGCCGACGATGAGGGCGATGAAGAGCTCGACATTCAAGAATCGATGCCACATCCGCTTCCCCTCTTCGCCGGAACCGAAGATATTGGTAGTGACGAGGAAGAAGGCGCCGAGGTGAGCGATAGTGAGCCATCCCTCCATACGCTCGAAGTTGGACCAGATGCTACGAAGCGGGTTGACGCCCAGGAGATCGGCGGCCAAAGTGACTAGAGTGAAGATGCCGATGCCGATCGTGAGCGGCGTCCACTTGGGCCGATACTTGGCGTCGAGGAAAGCTAGGATGAGCCAGGCGGCCAGAGCGACCTCTACGAGGATCCTGAAATAGAAAGCCTTGCCGGTGATGAACGGGAAGAAAAAAGGATTAGCGATGATGAGGGGGAAAACTGGGACAAGGAAGATAGCGGCTAGGGCGAGGAAGCGAGCGGTTTTTTTGATCATGGTGGTAAGGGTACTATAACATGGCCTATTTGCAAAGTTTAATTGAAAAAACAGGCCCAAAATGCTAGCATGGCCCCATGTCAACGGCCGTCACCGTCATCCGCCCCAAGCGGTTATTCCACCTCGCCGACCTCAAGGAACTCTGGAATTACCGGGAGCTTTTGTATTTCTTCAGCTGGCGGGACCTCAAGGTACGCTACAAGCAGACAGCGATCGGCGTCCTCTGGTCGGTCCTACAGCCCTTCATCACTATGGTGGTGTTCTCGTTCTTCTTCGGCAAGCTCGTCCAGGTGCCGTCTGACGGAGTGCCCTATCCGATCTTCGTGTACACCGGCCTCCTATTCTGGCAATTCTTTTCCGACTCCTTGAATGAGACCAGCAACTGTCTCCTGGCCAACAAAGCCATCGTCACCAAGATATACTTCCCGCGACTGATCCTGCCGATCTCTTCTGTACTGACCAAGCTCGTGGACTTCGCGATCGCCGCGGTCATCATGATCGGTCTCATGTTCTACTATGGATATGTGCCAAGTTGGGGCGGCCTACTCATGCTGCCGCTCTTACTCGTCCTGACATTCATGGCCGCGGTCGGGCTCGGCCTCGTCCTGGCTTCGATCAACGTCAAATATCGCGATGTGCGCTACGCCCTGCCCTTCTTCATCCAGATACTACTCTTCGTCACGCCGGTCATATATCCGGCATCGCTCGCCGGAAGCTATTCGAAGTTTCTGGCCTTGAACCCGATGATGGGCGTGATCCAGAGCGCCCGCGCGGCTCTCCTCGGCACTACACCGATCAACTGGACGCTCATCCTGACTTCGGCGATCGGCGGACTCATCCTGCTAGGCATCGGCTTGGTCTACTTCAAGAAAACAGAGAGGTACTTCGCAGATATCATATAGACATTATAAACTCACACTGGCGGCAGCAATCTAACATCATGAAGCAGAAAGATAACGGTATGCTAGTGTGGATAACGGGATTACCTGGTTCCGGCAAGACAACGCTAGCAAACGCTGTATACAAAAAAATAGGTCTTGTTATCCCAGCCATACATATCGACGGCGATCACTTCCGGGCGATCATGGGTAATGATCTGGGACACAGCATGAAAGACCGTTTAGAAAACGCCTATCGAATAACACGCCTCAACAAACACCTGACTGATCAAGGTATCACGGTCATCTGTTCGACAGTCTCGTTGTTCAGGGAAATACACAGATGGAATAGAAAAAATCACAAAAAACTGATGGAAATATATATCGATACTCCCATGGATATCCTAATGAGGAGAGACCAAAAAGGGATGTATACCGGTGCAGCAAAGAAACAAGTCAAGAATGTACGTGGCTTCGACCAGGGTTTCGATATGCCGCAAAAACCCGATATGATCATAAGGAATACGGGCAGTCTAAAGAACTTCTTGCTCCATACTGAGAAGATTGTCAGAACTATAAAAAGAAGGAATATATCTCATGAAAAAAAGACCAGAAAATAAAATCTTTGGCACCAAGGCAGAAACCCTAGAGCGGCTTCATGGCCACTTGAAGAAGTCGGTGGTAGACAAACTGGTGCTCTTTTCGGTCGAGGACTGGCCGAAAGAAAAATCTGCGATCGTAACCAAGATCATCTCGACATTCCCGAAGAAGCTCCTGATCGTCAGGAGCAGCGCTTTTGCTGAGGACTCCACTAAGCAGTCGAATGCCGGTCACTTCGCTTCGCTTGGCAACGTGAAGTGCTCCGCTCCGAAGATCGAGAAGGCCGTGGAGGAGGTGATCAGCAGATATGACGGAGATATCCGCAACCAGGCCTTCGTCCAAGAACATATCACCGACGTAGACCTAAGCGGCGTCGTCTTCACCAGAGACGTCAACAATCTCGCCCCTTACATGACGATAAACTACGACGACTCTAGCGGTCGTACCGATACGATCACTTCCGGTCAGAGCACCGCTCATAAGACGCTCGTCATCTATCGGGAGAAGAGGCCTATGCTGACGGACCAGAGGCTCATGAAAGTATATGCGGCAGTGGAGGAACTCGAGAAAGTACTGAAGAGCGATAGGCTCGATATCGAATTTCTCTACAAGAAGGGAGTGGTGCATATCTTGCAGGCTCGACCTCTCACCGCCAAGACCAAAGAAGCACCCAGCCTCGACAGCGTCTCCGAGATCGTGCGAGGCATCAGCGACTACATGCGTGAATCTAACGCACCGCATCCGGACCTCTACGGCGACGATACATTCTACGGGATTATGCCTGACTGGAATCCGGCCGAGATGATCGGCATCAAACCGAGACCACTGGCCTTGTCGCTCTATCGAGAGCTCATCACTGACAGCATCTGGGCGTTCCAGCGCGACAACTACGGCTACAAGAGGCTGCGCAGCTTCCCTCTCCTGGTGTCGCTCGCGGGGCATCCCTATATCGACCTGCGCGTCGACTTCAACTCGTTCATACCCAAGGCCCTCGATGACGATCTGTCTCATCGGCTGGTGAATTTCTATCTCGACAAATTGCGTTCCGTGCCGGCGAGCCACGACAAGATCGAATTCGACATCGTCTATTCCTGCTACACGCTCGATCTGGACGCTCGTCTCATGGAGCTCAAGAGACACGGCTTTTCTGCCAAGGACCGGCAAGCGATCAAAGATTCACTGCTCGAACTGACCAATAAGATCATCCGTCCCGACGGACTATATAAGGAAGACCTCAAGAAGATAACCACTCTCAAGAAGAGGCTCAAGCCCCTACTCGAATCGAGGCTCACTGAAGCCAAGAAGATCTACTGGCTTATCGAAGACTGCAAGCGCTACGGCACCCTGCCTTTTGCCGGCATCGCCAGGGCGGCCTTCATCGCCATCCAGCTTTTGGACTCTATAGTCAGCCTCGGCATCATCTCCATCGAGGAGAAAAATCTCTTCCTCAGCACTATGAATACAGTAGCCAGACACCTGTCAGAAGATATGGACAAGCTCAATAGAGGGAAGCTCCCGATCAAGGCCTTCCTCAAAAAATACGGGCATCTCCGTCCGGGGACCTACGACATCCTGTCTGAGAGCTACGAGGAGAATTTCCACAAATACTTCGACCGCGGCACCAGAGCCGCGGAACCGAGCGCGGACCACCCCAAGAAACTAACGCTCTCTTCCATACAGATGAAGAAGATTGACCGTCTGCTCAAGAAGCATGGTTTGGCAGTCGATGCCGATGAGTTTTTCCTCTTCATGAAGGAAGCCATCGAGGGACGCGAGTATGCCAAGTTCGTATTCACGCGAAATATCCATGAGATCCTCAAATCGATCAAGGCTTATGGGACGAGAATCAGTGCTACGCCGGAAGATATGTCGTACGTCGAGATCGGGGCGCTTATGAAGATGCATTCGGCGGTAATTTTGCCGATTGAAGAGAGGAAGCTCCTCGAGGATATCAAAGCCAACCGAGCTAGGCACAAGCTCAACCGCTTCGTAAAGCTGCCCCAGCTCATAACACAGCCGGAAGACCTCTATCATTTCTACATGGATAGCATCGAACCGAACTATGTGACCAGCGAGTCGGCCATCGGAAACGTCGCCACCATCATCCGCAACACGAGCACCAAAAACATCAAGGGCAAGATCGTGTGTATCGAGAATGCCGATCCAGGCTTCGACTGGATCTTCTCGCATAAGATCAAAGGCCTGATCACCGCCTACGGCGGCGCCAATTCCCACATGGCTATCCGCGCCGCCGAACTGAACATCCCCGCCGTTATCGGTTGTGGTCCGGCGCTCTTCGATAAATGGAGCAACGCGAAGAAGATGAAGATCGACTGTCTCAATAAGAAATCCGATGTCCTCTCCTAATATATTATGAAAGCTATCATCTTAGCGGCAGGCATGGGAAAGAGGCTCGGCAAGTATACGGCCAATCTGCCCAAGGGTATGCTCTCATTCCGAGGCGAGACTCTGATAGAGAGGCAGGTCAGAACGCTCCGCTCCTGCGGGATAAAAGATATCTCCATCGTGACCGGTTACGAGGCCAAGAAGATCACTATCCCGGACGTGAAGTATTATCACAACAAAAGATATGCAGAGACGAATATGGTCGAGAGCTTGTTTTGTGCCGAGAAAGAACTAAAAGGAGATGTGCTCATCGCTTATTCAGATATCATTTATGAAGATCGAGTAATCAAACAAATGATTGAGAGCCTGGCGGATATCGGAGTTGCTGCCGATGAGGATTATCAGGGATACTGGAAGGCTCGTCTCGACAATGAGACAGACGACTTGGAAAGTCTGGTTGTAGCAAGCGGCCAAATCATCGAGCTTGGCGTTCCCTGCGGCCCGGATAAGGCCGCACTGCGCTACGTCGGCCTGATCAAGTTGTCTTCCAAGGGAGTAGCAAATATTAAGGAAGTCTATACGGAGAATAGAAAACGCTTCTTTGATTCGAGCGCTCCCTGGTTGGGATCTAAGTCTTTCAAACAGGGCTATATGACGAGCCTGCTTCAAGCTACCATTAACGCAGGTCATGAAGTGAAGCCAGTCGTGATTCGCCGGGGTTGGATGGAATTCGACACTGAAAATGATTATGAGAGAGCCGAGGTTTGGGCCAATAAAGGCAGCTTGGGGAGATTCATAAAATTATGAAAAAGAATCAGATCGTTGGCATCACACAAAGAGTCACCGTCAACAAAAATGGCGTCAGGTGTGACACATTGGAACAGAACTACAGTACCTACTTCTCCGCTCTCGGAGTCACTCTCATACCGATACCGAACGACCTCACGAGTGTCTCCAGCTTCATCGAGTCGACACATATGAGCAAGCTTATCTTCTCCGGCGGCGGAGATATCGATCCTGATCTTTATGGCGGCAAAAGAAAAGATCCGGCCTCGTATACTGCCGATAGAGAACGAACCGAGAAAGAGCTATTCGCTTATGCGCAGAAGTCCGATATGCCCGTCCTAGGCATCTGCCGCGGCGCGCAGATGATCAATGTGCTCTCCGGAGGAAAGCTCCTAGACCTTCGGGAGACATATGGACCGGTTCACGGGCATGTTAAAACATTCCACGACGTCGAGATAGTAGCTGGCCTCATAACCGGACTGCCAAAGGGGCCAGCGAAGGTCAACTCCTATCATGACTTTGGTTTCACCAAAAAGGAGCTAGGCCAAGGACTGGTGGCTTTCGCCAAGGCCAAGGACGGCATTGTCGAAGGCATCGGGAATATAGATAAAAAGATATATGGTATATTATGGCATCCAGAACGCGACGGCATAGACCGAGAAGAGTTGACCAAGAAGATTATCGAAGCTTTTTTATCCGATACATAAATACATCTATATGAAACAAGGCGACTTTACAACTCTGGCGAAGAACTACATCCACCGCGCCGGATATTCGCCACTTGTGCTCGAGACTATATATAAGTATGCCGGATTTACTAAAGACACCCTGATCGCCGACGTGGCGGCCGGCACCGGCAAACTTACAGAGAACCTCTTGGCCTACCCGAGTAGAAAGCTATTCTGTATCGAACCGAATGATGCCATGAGGGAGGAAGGCGGCAAATATATAAATGATAAAAGAGTCAGTTGGGCCAAGGGATCGGGCGAAAAGACCGGACTACCGACGGCTTCCATAGACTGGGTGACCGTGGGTTCGGCCTTCCACTGGATGGACTTGGTCGTGACCCTGGGAGAATTCCATCGGATCCTCAAGCCCGGCGGCGTCTTCACAGCCATCTGGAATCCTCGCGATATCTCCGGTAGCGAACTACACAGTAAGATCGAGAAGAAGATCCATGATATGGCGCCTTTTATCGAGAGGAAGTCTTCCGGCTCCGGAAAATACACCGAAGACCTAGACGAGAAGATCGTCAGCACCTCCCAGTTCCGTGACATCATATATATGGAAGCCAAACATGAAGAAAAGATGAGCAAGGAAAGATATATGGGCATATGGGATTCCGTCAATGACATTCCCGCTCAGACCGGACCGGAGCTCTGGGACAAGATCCTCGCCGAGATCAGAGCGATCATCGAGCCCTACGGTGAGATCATTGTGCCCTACAAGACCCGATCCTGGACTGCACGAAAAGTGTAAGGATAGCAAAATGAATAAGCGCACAGAAATACAACTGGTCGCGTCGCACTTCCCATCTGGTCTATCCTGGCTGAACAACTTCCTCTTGGAGATCGGCGTGCTCGCCTACAACGGGGACGCGACCTTCGATGGTATGTGGCAACGGATCGGAGATCATACCTTCAGACTGAAGGAGACTGAGGAGCGTCAGAGGCAATGGCTGCCGGTCCTGAGCAAAAAACTAATCTTCGACTTTCCGGAAGATATCATGGTCAGATGGTCTCACAATCTGCCGATGATAGTCAGAGAGGAGCAGAAGACGATCTTATTTGTACGAGATGGTAGGGACGCCGTATATTCAGCCTTCAAAAGGGAGGGCCTCTATAGCTCGCTAGAAGCTATGGTCAAGGCAAGATGTGCCCCCCTGAGTCTCACCCCTCCGGAAACATGGGCGGTGTTCAATCGTCTATGGATAGAGAACGTCACTCCTTCGTGCCTGAGGGTGGTGAAGTTTGAAGACCTGAAGACAAAGCCATACGAGACCATCAAGGATATACTGGAATTCATCGGAGTAGAGCGTCGAGACGCGGACATTCTATCCGCCATCGAGTCATCTAGTTTTGAAAATGCAAAAAGAGCCGAGGTCGCGCACAAGGAACATGATCGGAGCACGATTGTGCCGACGATAAACAGAAGTGGTGCGATCTTCGAGTGGAAGGGGCGATATGACAGTGCCTCGTTATCGACATTCAAGGGGTTCCCTGAAAAGATGCTATCGTACCTCGGATATGAAACCTCCGGCAGCGACAATAAGACAAGACCGGATGCAAAATTGCCGGGATATACTTCAGACGAGGAGAAGAAATTCGTCGAAGCGTGGCAAAGATACACGAGGACCTACCGGCAGGGACGGTGGCAATACGATATCCTCATCAAGATGCGGGAAGTAAGAGCGTGGTCCAAAAATGTGGCCCTCAAACTGCTGAGCATCGAGCTCCTCTCAAGCCTTATCAAAACAAAAGATCCATATATTAAGTTTACATATAGCCCGAACGGCGAAGACATCCTGATTGGCAACATACTGATGAAGAAAAATTCAAAGACATTCGATGATATCAACGGGTTGTATGTCAGTATCGATCCTCCCCACCCGCGAAAGTGTTCTTACACCTACTTGTTATATAATCATGGCTGGAGAGGCCTAAACATCGTGGATGCTAGTTTATACTCCACATTCAGGAGAGATCGGCCGCACGATAAGAATTTCCTCTCGAACAATGGCGAGGGCAGCGAAAACGGTCGCCAACCAATAAAAGACCTGCTCTCCAAGAACCTTCCCCGCGAAAGATCCTTGGGTCTCCTTGTTCTCGATCAAGAGAGCAGGAATGGTGAAATGGTAGAGTCAAATATCTGGAGTTTACGGCCGAAGCTTGTGATTGCCAGGGATTCAAGATACTCCCCCGCAAGACCTGATGATTCGGAGCTATATTCTTTCATGAAACGGACCGGGTACAGCTTGATAGGTTGGATGAACCAGACTATGGCCTTTTTGGACCAGACAAGGTAACTTAAACAAGAAGACATGAGCAAACCGATAATAGAAGTCAGGAATATTAGCAAGCGCTACGATATCACACATACGCATGGCGGCTATGTGGCCTTGCGCGATGTCCTGACAACGATCATGCGTCGGCCATTCTCCTTCTTGGCGCACAAGGCCAAGCGCGCCGTCGGCCTCGAGAAAAAAGAAGAATTCTGGGCGCTCAAAGATGTGAGCTTCGCCGTAAATAGGGGCGAGGTCATCGGGGTAATCGGCGCGAACGGCGCCGGCAAGTCCACCCTGCTCAAGATACTCTCCCAGATCACGCCGCCCACCGGAGGCGAGGTCATCCTGCGAGGCCGGGTCGGCTCCCTTCTTGAGGTCGGTACCGGCTTCCATCCAGAATTGACCGGTCGCGAAAATATCTTCTTGAACGGGGCCATCCTCGGCATGAAGAAACAGGAGATCGCCGCGAAGTTCGATCAGATCGTCGACTTCGCAGGGATCGAAAGATTCTTAGATACACCTGTCAAGCACTATTCGAGCGGTATGTATGTGCGGCTGGCTTTCTCCGTAGCCGCTCACATGGAGCCGGATATCCTCCTCGTCGACGAAGTCCTAGCTGTAGGTGATGCAGAATTCCAGAAGAAATGCCTCGGTAAGATGGACGAGATCACTAGGAATGAAGGCCGAACTATCATCTTCGTGAGCCATAGTCTGAATACGATCCGAGACCTATGCCCAACTACAATCTTGATGAAGGAGGGGCGTATAGACCTAGTCGGTCCGACCGACGAAGTGATCGACCATTATCAGGAAGAGATCAAGGGGCTGCGCTCTATCGATCTTCGAAATGAAACTAGGAGGCGTGGCACCGGAGCAATCAAATTGACAGATTTTTATGTCGAAAACTCTGACGGAAGCAAATCAACCATGGTCAAAAGCGGAGAATCCACCACTTTCGTATTGTCTTATGAGTGCGCAAAACCAGAGAATGTAAAAACTGCTGATGTTGGCATATCTATAAATAGGAACGGGGCACCAATCGCGACTTTTTATAGTTCATACGTCAAGAGCTCCTTATCCGACATTGCTACATCTGGACAATTCCGCTTCTCGGCCGAAAATATTCCGCTCGCTGAAGGCACTTACGGCATTGGCGCACGCGTACTTGCGAATGATGTCGAGGCCGACTGGCCAAAATCAGAAATCGGCCAACTCGAGGTTTCAAATCCGACAGAATTCAAGGAGAAAGGATTTCGCACGGGGGCGGGCTCAGCAGTCATCATAAATGGCCTTTGGAGTCACATCCCTTCCAAATGAAAAAAACGTTGAAAGCCATGATCCGAGCGTTAGTCAAGCTGATTCCGCTCGAATTTATTGAGCAGATGATTTCCTTGAAGATGGGCTATCCAACGATCTCGTATGGTCCAAACGGAGAAGACGCCATTTTAAGGAACATGCTCCGCGGCATAAGCGGCGGCTTCTACATAGATGTTGGCGCATATCATCCCAATAGGTTTTCTAATACACGCACCTTTTACAATGATGGCTGGTCCGGCATAAATATAGATGCGATGCCAGGTAGCATGAAAGCGTTCATGAAAGAGCGCCCCAGAGATATCAACCTCGAATCAGCCGTATCTGACAGGACCGAGACATTGACATATCACGTGTTTGCGGAACAAGCATACAACACCTTCTCTCATGAATTGGCAACGGAGTGTGTAAAGTCAGGGAAAAACAAAATACGCGAGATAAAACTCGACACGATGCGGCTTGTAGACATCCTCGATGAGTACATGCCGAAAGACAAAATAATAAATTTGCTTTCGATCGATGTGGAGGGATACGATATGGCGGTTCTCCGATCAAATGATTGGATAAGGTATCTCCCCGAGGTCATAGCTATAGAAGAAATTGGCTTCGACGTCGAGGCTCCCCAGAAATCAGAGATATTCAACTTCCTCAAAAGCAAAGGTTACCATCTGGAAGTGGCTATGCCCAAAACGATATTTTTCCGTCTACACAAATGAAACCACTTAAGACCCCTATCCTGTTCATTGCCTTCAATCGTCCAGGACCTACTAAGGATGTTTTTGCGGAGATCCGTAAGGCACGCCCCGAAAAACTCTTCGTGGCAGTCGATGGCCCGAGAAAAGACCGGCCAGAAGATGTGGACAAAGTAAACAAGGTTCAGGAGATAGTGAGCCAAGTAGACTGGCCATGTGAAGTAAAAAAACTCTTCAGAACAGAGAACCTCGGATGCAAAATCGGCGCGACTTCGGCTATCACATGGTTCTTCGAACATGTCGAGGAAGGCATCATTGTGGAAGACGACTGTCTGCCGGAACAATCCTTCTTTGCCTTCTGTTCTGAAATGCTCGAGCATTTCCGCAATGAGCCGAGGGTAGCCATGATCTGCGGGTATAACATAGAGAAGACTTCTGATCTTCCGTATTCCTATACCTTCTCACGCTACGGACATCTCTGGGGCTGGGCTTCATGGAAAAGGATCTGGGATCAATACGATGTGACCATGAAAGTTTGGGACAATATTGATAACCGCAAGAAGATTAGAAAAGCCATGGATGATTATCGGCAATGGAATTATCGCGAGTGGCTATACAATGAGACCTACGAGGGTCGCAAGGATACGTGGGACTACCAGTGGGAATCATATCGCCTACTTCATAGTCAGATCTGCGTGATCCCAAATAGGAACATGATCAGAAATCTGGGTTTTGGCGCCGATGCCACTCACACCAAGCAAACTACTTCGCACCTCGTCATTCCAGGACAAACCATGAAGTTTCCTCTAGCACATAATCCAGACCTGGTAGCCAGTGACTACTATGATCGACTACTCCGCCCCAAGATCAAAGCCCAAAGCCGACTGCGGAGATCGCTCAAGGATAGAAGCTTTAGACTGGGGAAACTATTGCTCCCGCCATTCATATATCAGTTAGTCAGGAAGCTCATCCGGGGCACAAAAGTATGGAAGCCTATCTGGAATACCCTTGATTATGAACCGATGGCCGGAGTGAAGATGTTCTTTGACCCTTCCGGCTCCTGGCAGAGCAAGATGAAGAATGGGTCGTATGATAAGTTCATGTTCGACCGAGTATCCGCCATCGGCGCCGAAGGCAAGGTGATCTACGATATCGGTGCACATGTCGGATACCATTCCCTCTATTTCGCCCGGCTTGTTGGTAAAAACGGCAAGGTTATCACGATTGAACCTAATAAGAAGAACTTTGAGCGCCTAAAGAAGAACATAGACGAAAACAAGGATCTGAAAGAAAGGATATCAGCATTTAATATTGCGGTTGGAGACAAGGATGGGAAAGTGGAATTCAACATAAATGAAGATGTCGAGGGAGGTCGTAGCACTGGCAGCTTCATAGGCACGGCCGACACATTCTCAAGCCGCGAGACATATAAGAATAAGGGGTTCACAAAAACTTCTGTTGACCTAGTGACTATAGATTCATTTGAGAAGATGCTTAGCATTCACGACGCTCCAGACATCATCAAAATCGACGTTGAGGGCGCCGAGTCATTGGCTCTCGAGGGCGCCAGGGGAATCTTACTCGCTAAGAAACCGGTGCTTTTTGTCGAGATCCATTCGATGAGAAACATGTCAGATGTCATGAACTTCTTACACTCGATATCATATGAGGCCAAGATCGCTAATATTGAGGGCAATGGGGTGTGTTATATAGAGGCACACGCTAAGTGATCACATGAAGATCCACATCATCACTATTTTCGACAAGAATCGCCTCGGGAGAGCCCTAGCGTTCAGAGAGTCGCTTGCAAAATATGCTCCCGGTTGCCATGTGCGCTTCCTTTGTCTTGACCAGGAGGCATACGATATGACCAACCGGCTCAATCTCGACGATACTACCGCTATGCTTCCGGAGGAGCTAGATGACAAGGAACTTCTAGCCACACGTGCTGGACGAACCAATCCGGAGTTCGCGTCGACTTGTAAGCCGGCACTGCTCTCCTACATGATGGAGAGTGGCGTCGTCGAACAAAACGACCTCTTGGTCTTCATAGATGACGATTTCTTCTTCTATCAACCTCTCCTGCCCCTGTTCGAAAAGATTTATCACTCTGGTTCTATTGCCATAACCCCACACCGCTTCCCTCCTCATCGTGAACATGAGACAGCCACCAAGGGCATATACAATGCCGGTATCGTCTTTTTCAAGAATGATCCCGAGGCGCGAAAATGCCTCAAGGAATGGCGCCTGCAGTGTCTGAAGTGGTGTTACCTGCGCTATGAGAATGGTCAGATAGGCGATCAGGGGTACCTCAGTGATTGGCCTAAGAAGTATAAGGGCGTCTATGAGATTCCGGACATTGGCGTCAATCTCGGCACCTGGAATATCAAAAACTACAAGATTACCAGGAACGTCGGTGGAGACCTTATGATTGATGACCAGCCGCTCATCTGTTATCACTTCCATGGGCTTAGGTTATATCTAAATAAACAGAATAAGGTACGGGCCTATCCGATCACGGTCTTACATTCAGGGATTTATAAGCCTTGCATAGAAGCCTTGGAAAAAGCCTATATAGGATTGATGATCGTAGATCCGAAGTGGGTGTATGGAACCATTGCTAGGCCAAGCATGTTGAGGCTTTTGAAACAAGCCATCTTGAGGTTGAAATATTAACGCTTTAAGACTAATATCAGCCACATGCAGAAAATAGTCATAACAGGCGGGCTGGGATATGTAGGTACCGAGCTATGTAAGCTTTACTCCGGCGAGGCACGCTTCAAGAAGATTGTGGTCGTCGATAATCGATTCTTCTCGTCCCGTGTCACACAGCTCAGAGATTGGGGTATGGAATTCATTCATGGCAACATCCTAGACAAGGATCTCATGAAATCCATTCTTGCAGATGCTGACATCGTATACCACTTGGCAGGCATCACGGATGTTTCTTATACCAAGAATGAATCAAGTGAGGCCAAAGATAGGCTTATAACTGAGGTCGGCGTTACGGGCACGAAGAATATCATCGACTACTCACCGGCAAAGGCTAAAATCATCTTCCCTTCAACGCACGTGGTCTATGAAGGATTCGGCAAGACAAAATTCAACATCACTGAAGATGAACTAACAGTGCCGATGCTTTCATATGCTATGGGTAAGGATCAGTCTGAAAAAGATCTGATGGCATCAAAAAAGAATTATGTGATCCTCCGCTTCGGATCAGTATATGGATACTCGGAATCAGATACCATGCGTATCAACATCATGCCGAATCTGTTCTCCAAGATCGCTTCGCAGAACGGCACAATCAGTCTCTTCTCCGGTGGAGTACAGTACAAGAGCCTGGTCTCACTCGTAGATGCCGTTCGGGGCCTAAAATTCATGGGTGAGTCAAAGATAAACCGCGAGATTTTCCATCTATGCAACGAGAACATGACGGTCAAGGAAGTGGCTGATGTATGCAAGAAGATCAATCCATTAGTAAAGATCATTTCGACTAAGGACGAGATACCAAACTTGGGATATACCACATCAAACAAAAAGCTATTGGCTACCGGCTTCACATTTAAACACAATATTGAGAGTAGTATCGCTGAGATGATAAGCGCCTGGTCAGCCAAGGAGCTGCCGGATGCTCTGGAATATACAGTACGCGGCGACAAGGAATTCATCGATGCACGCGGCAAGATCAGCAACTATGAGCTGACGGAACCGATAAACTTGATAGGTTACATCGAATCAAAAGCCGGCACAGTCCGCGCCAATCACTACCACCCAATCCAGGAACAGAAGTGTCTTGTCATCACAGGGTCATACATAAGCGTCATCAAGGACTTGGCTTATCCAGATGCCCTAGTCGAAACGCGCCTCATCAAAGCTGGAGACATCGCTGTCATCAGGCCCAATGTAGCCCACACCATGGTATTCCTCGAGGATACGGTATTTCTCAACCTAGTGCGCGGAGAACGCGAGCATGAGAACTACGGAGTGACGCATACGATCCCTTACAAACTTGTCGACGATAAATTTAGAGACGAACTCCTCAAGAATTTCAAACCGGAGTGCCGTTCGTGCGGTAAAAAAAACTTGAAGGACGTTGTCACCCTTGGACTTTCTCCACTAGCCAATAATCTATTACCGAACAAAGATACGCATGCCGAGATGTTCCCTCTCGAAATGAAGTATTGTCCGGATTGCCACAATTGCCAGTTGTCATTTACAGTATCGGCCCACAAACTATTTGATCACTATCTCTATGTATCCTCGACAGCCAAAAGCTTTCGCAAGCATTTTGAAGAAGCGGCTGAACAGTATCTGAAGCAATTCAATCTCACCAAGAAGGACCTTGTTGTAGATATCGGCAGCAATGACGGCATTGCGCTCCGCCCTCTCAAGGCCAGAGGCATCAAAGTCCTAGGCATCGAGCCTGCCAAGAATATCGCCGACCTAGCCAACGCCGAAGGCATCGAGACCGTCAATGACTATTTTAGTAAGGCCGTCGTAGACAAGATCATCAAAGAAAAAGGCAAGGCTACCTTGATCACTGCTTCCAACGTATTCGCTCATTCTGACTTCCTCAAGGATATCGCCATAAATGCCATGAAGCTCCTCAAGGACAACGGCCAATTCATCGTTGAGGTCCAATATCTCATGGATACGATTAAGGATCTGACTTTCGACAATATATATCACGAGCATGTGAACTATTGGTCGGTCACTTCGATCAACAACTTCTTTGAATGTTTGGGCTTCAAGGTCGTTAAGATAGAACATATAGATACTCACGGCGGATCAATCCGTGTCTATGTCAAGAAAGGCGGCAAACCTGACAAGAGCGTCCTTGATTCGCTCAAAGGCGAAGAGGTCTTCGGACTTAAGGATTACCAGACTTACCTTAAATTCGGACGTGATATCGCAGATTTGAGAGAAGTCGTCAAACGAAATATCGGATTACTAAAGAAGAACTACAAACACATCGCCGGATATGGGTCTCCAGCCAAAGCCACAACAGCTCTTAACTATTTCGGCATAGACAACACTCATATCGATTACATCATCGAAGACAACGAGCTCAAGAACGGCAAAATCGTTCCTGGCGTAATGATCCCGATCAAAAATAAGCAGTACGCATTTACTCATTTACCAGAGGTCATCATAGTCATGGCTTGGAACTTTTTCGAGGCAATCAAGAATAACAACGCCGAGTTAACCAATGAGGGCGTGATCTTCATAAACATCAAGGATTTGCAGGATAAGAATTTTAAAGTGCCAAGAAGTCTCAGGAGAATCACTAAGAATAGGGTTTCTAAGAAAAAGGCTCTAAAGAAATAAGTCATAAAGAAAACATCGGTTATCGCGCTCCGCAAAAAATTGATTCTATTTTACATGACCTTCTAACACAAAACGTCTTTTGACACGGTAATCGTATATACCGATGAATCGACAGACGAGACTGAGCATCGGGGCAGTGAAATGATCGTATTTTTCCTGACTAAAACGATATATAAGTTTGGTAAGTGTGGAATCCGGATGTGTATCTATATATTTGATAATCTGGAGGGCCGGCATTGTCTTCATGGGACCGCCAGCAAAGTGGATAAAACTGTTCTTGTGATACATTTCCAATATTTTTGAAAGGCTCCGACCGAAAGCCGTCCGATAACACGCGGCAATCGTATTAAATCCTGACGGAAGCTCTACCCCCCTCTTATCATTGAGTAGATGATAGGAAAGTGGACCATTCTCCCAACATCTCTGCTCTGGATAGGTATCATAGACCATTTCAAGCATGGGCTTGATATCTTTGGAGACGATGAATACCCCAGTATTCATGAGAACATCGGGCCGGTTGTTTGCCGGGCACCCATCGTAAAGTTCTAGATCCGTGCGCTTCAGCCCTTTCAAATTGTAAGGATTGTTTGCAACAATTCCCCACTGCATATCACCTATGAAACTAAATGGATCAGCGGCATGGCTGGTGATATATACATCAGCATCCACGAATAAGGCCCTGCTATACTTTGCGACTCGCGGATGATCAAATATGAGCAGTTTTTGCCAAGCAACATGTTTATCTGATCTTCGCAGGGGCTGATCAATAATCACCAGCTCGAAGCCGTTTTTCTCCGCATATCTTTCGAGACTTCCGCAGAAAAGCTTACGGAATTTTATTGAGAAAGTATCGCCAATCGCAATGGTGACCAGAACTTCACGCTTCCTATCGTCGTGGTGGTCGAGGGTCATAATGTGTGGTAGATTAGCATATAATCCAACCATCATGAAAGGTGTCGTTCTATCCGAAGGACGCGATATTGAGGGGATAATTTAGCAAAATACTGCCCCGAAGAAGGTGGTTAGCAAGAAGTAATATGCCTGATAATAAAAAAATCCTCGTGACTGGCGGCCTTGGCTTCATCGGAAGTTGTTTTACCGAGATGGCCCTGAAAAGAGGATACGAAGTCATCAATGTAGACAAGATGACCTATGCTATACGAGAAGATACTGACTTTGAGAAGTACCCAAATTACACTTTCCTCAAGAGAGATATAAATGACCTTGTGAAAATACCCCCTGAAGTGAGTTGGGTCATTAACTTTGCGGCCGAATCTCATGTAGACAACTCCATCAACGAAGCTGCGCCGTTCTTCCGGAGCAATGTCGGCGGTGTATACCACCTGCTACAACTTCTAAAGGCCATGCCAGCGACAAGGAGGCCTACCCTGCTACAAATATCGACTGATGAGGTCTATGGAGATATCCTAGAAGGATCATTCTTCGAGACTGACATGCTCAAACCTTCTAGCCCATACTCTGCGAGCAAGGCGGCGGCGGACCAGCTGGTCATGGGCTGGGGACGGACATACGACATACGCTATCGCATCGCGAGAAGTAGTAATAATTATGGTTATGGCCAGAGAGCTGAGAAGCTGATTCCTAAAGCTATGAAACTGGCTATCAGAGGTAAAAAGATACCTGTGCACGGTGATGGGTCATATCGCAGGGAATGGACCTTTACTGAAGATAATTGCGAAGGTCTGTTTGCTATCATGGAAAAAGGCACTGATGGAGAGATTTACAATATTTCAGCCCGGGAGGAATTGACCAACCTGGAGGTGATAAAAAAGGTGCTTGGAGTGATGGGAAGACCGGATGACCTATACGAATTCGTAGAGGATCGTCCGGGACAAGACGTGCGCTACTCCATAAACACTGACAAGATTCGTGCACTAGGTTGGAAACCAGCCATGACACTAGACCGCTACTTACCAATCTGCAAGAAACTCAATGAGGATAGAACACGTTCTATGCCGCCCGGCAAGAAAGAGCGTCTAGCAAAAATCTTTGGCCTCAAAAATATACTTTATCGGAAGTCGTAGCGCTCCTTCAGTGCCTGGATGATTGGAATATGGATGAGCAGAAGGTCCTCTGGCATCTCTGTCAGAGGAAAGAACTTGGCGATATCACTCTCCTCGACATTGCCCGGCTTCTCGCAAACAAACATAAGAGTGATGACATCTCCACGGGGGCTTTCGCCGATGCCATTGCCGGGTTGATATTGGAACCATCTGTAGAACTCGTAGGGTGTAGATGACGACATACCCATCTCACTCGTGATGACCCTGTCTAAGGTATCCTCGAATTTCTCGTTCGGGAGATGGATAGAACCGGGTATGTGCCAACCCTTGAAGAATTCATCCTCCCTATAAGTAAGAAATATCTCACGTACTCCATCATTATTCCTCATGACCGCCAATTCTGCTGCGATTGTCGGAAAGGCTAGACACCAAGCGGAAAAAACTTCAGGAGGCAATGGGAATGTCACCTTGCCCATAAGCTTGATAAGCTCGTTCTGTTCTTGAGATGCCAGCATGGCTTTGCAATAAAGTTATATGCTGTAGAATAACATACATATGAAAAATCCAATAAGAAAAATGCTAAACAAGGCCGGATTAGACCTGCGTAGACACCACCCCGAAGCCGACCGCCTGGCCTGGCTGTCGGGCATGAATATCCAGACGGTCTTCGACATCGGCGCCAATATCGGGCAGTTCGCCACGGAGATCCGCGCCGCGTTGCCAGATGCACAGATCTACTCCTTCGAGCCACTCGCGGGATGCTACGGTAAGCTCGTCGGTGCATTCAAGGGTGATCAGAAGTTCCGCGCTTTCAACTATGCGCTCGGGGAAAGAGCGGAGAAGATCGCCATGAATAGGAGCGCTTACACGCCGAGCTCTTCCCTCCTGCCTATGGCCGATTCGCACAAAGAACTTTTCCCTCACACCAAAGATTCCTTGCCGGAGACCATAGAGGTGCGACGGCTAGACGATGTCTGGGCCGAACTCAAGCCGGTCGGAGAAGTCCTCATCAAAGCTGACACACAGGGTTACGAAGCCAGAGTCATCGCCGGAGGCCTAGAAGCGTTCAAACAAGCAAGGGCCGTACTCATTGAAGCTTCGTTTGTAGAACTATACGAAGGCCAACCGCTTTTCGACGACATATATCAGAAGCTCAAAGCTCTCGGTTTTGTCTATAAGGGCGCCTTGCACCAGAAGATCAACAATAAAACAGGCGAGGTCATATTCGAGGACGCGATATTTACGCGTTGATTGCGGCAATAATGTCTTGAGCCAGCTTTCGCGCGGTCAGCTTCTCATCGAAGAGGCGGCGGCCAGCATCCGCGATCTCCCGCGCCAGCTGCGGCTCATTCTTGAGCTTCAGGATCTTGGCCGCGATGTCCTCCGGGTCTGCCAGATTGGTCATGAGGCAATCCTTGCCGTTTGTAAGCAATTCAGATACTCCTTGAGCGCGCCCAGTCACATACGGCATCCTCATAGCCAATGACTCGAAAGCCTTATGGGGGATGGTGCGCTCTAGACGCTCGTGAGCCTCGAACTGGCCGAGGGAAACATGACATTCGAGTGACTTCCTCCTCAAGACATCCGGCGGCAGGTGCTCTCGAATCCATTCGACATTTTTCGGCTTCAGGCTAGCGATGAGGGCGGAGATTGCTGCCACTTCGTGGCCGCTACCGATGATGCGGATATTTACATCGGACTTCTCCAAGAGCTTAGCAGCTTGCACGATGTATTTGACGCCCGCTTCAGGCAGGAATCGGCCACGGAAGACAGCAGTGAACTTCACCCTCTTCGAGATTCCCTGTTCTTCGCGATAGATATGCTCGTCAGCCCCCGTGAAAATCCTGAAAACCTTGTCGGGCGAGAGTGAAAACTGTTTGATGAAGTATTCTTTCTGTACATTCGTCTCCACCAAGATCTGGTCGGCTGCGTGGATTGCCCGGCGGTCGATGAGCCTGATCCAGGCCTTCATGATGGGATTGGATCGGTATTTGCCACGTGAGATAACTTCACCCTCGTAGAGAGTACAGAGAGCGTCGAAGATGACGGACTTCCTCGAGAGGTGCTTGGCGAACGGCACCATGATATGACCGGGGTAACCGACGATGAGAGCGTCGTAGCCACCGGACGCAATGATAGCGGCATGCTTGCGCCAGAGCCGCCAATATTTGATAGGACCCCAAGAAGTATCGCGACATTCGACAACCTCGATGCCATTCTGCCTCAAGCCGGAGATGTAAGGTTTGTTGCGGCCAAAATCAGGATTGTATATACCAAAATAGCAGAGCTTCATGACCTTACACTACCTCAAAAAGGTAGATTAACAAAGTTGAGTATCAGAGAATCCATGAAGAAGCTGGCAATGATATATATGATGAGGATCGGGACAAATAGGTACCAGTACCGCTCGAATCTCTTGAAGAAGAATGAGGCGATGACCACTAGGGCCGGCACCATGACAAAGGCGATGCGCTGAGTGATGGCAGGCCACAATAGCATGGGCGCGGCTGACAGCAAGAAGCACAGCGTGAAGGCTTTGATGTTCCGACTTGGATGACGCCAGAGGTAATAAGCCCCGGCGATGACCAGGATCGCCAGCAGGTTGGTGAGCGACCCCATGACCTTCACGTATTCGACCACCCTTGAAGAATAGTGATAATAACCCTGTGCAAAAGAAAGCCAGTCAAAATAGGTATAGTCGTATATGCGATAGACCGCCAGGTGGAGGATGAGTGTCGGAATGATCATGATGAGCACCGGTCGCCAGATCTTCTTCAGAAATATCGTGACCGACGGGAAGCACTCATATATGAGGTACAGGCCGATGAGACACGCCCCGAGGAGTGCATACTCCTTGAAGAGCCCACCGATGCCCACAGCTAGAGAGGCCAACCAGAGGTAGCCCTGTCGGCCCGAGCGCGCGTAGCACAAGACACCCAGGGCCGAGGCGATATAGAATACCCACCCACCGATATCCATGAAGTAACTCAAGCCAAAAGTGACCATCGCGTAGTTCCCTGCCAAGAACAGCGCCGAGAGCGTGGCCACCTTGTCACTGCCATGGATGCGCTTGATCAGTTCGTAGAAGAGTAGCGTGGAGATAACATAGAAGATGACATTCATGATGAGCCAGCCGTTGTCATAGCTTCCGAAGATCTTCGACAAGCCGGCGATAGTCCAGAGTCCGCCGGTGGCCGTCAGGATCCTATTCGGCACAAAATGCGTTGGGGCCTGCCCGTGCTCCAGAATGCTGATGGCCTGTATGTATGAGGGCGCGTCGCTCATCGGATCGATTTGGGAATGGTATACCATGACTGAAGCCGCCACGAGTGCGGCTGTACATGCGAGGCAGGCGATGAAGTAGATGCGCTTCTGGACTCGGCCAAGGCTGCCAAACCATTCCTTGAGGATGAGAGCGATCGTCTGAAAGCCATCGCGATATCTGATCTTCTTGCCGTGAGCGGCGTCGCGCGGTGCATAAGTGATGGGCACTTCCCTGATATCACAACCAGCACGAATGGCACGCAAAGTGAAGATAACTTCCGAGTCGAAGCGGCCCGGACCGAACAAGCCCTTCAACTTACCCGGGAAGAGCTTGTAGCAAGTCCAGATGTCTGTCAGATTGACGCCATAGAGGATGTTGACCATCTTGGTGATGATCCAGACGCCGAGACGCGAGATGATAAAGCCTTTGCGTGTGTGGCCGGTGATGTTGCGGGAGCCATACACGACGGAATCATCGCCAGTGATGGCTGCGACTAGATGAGGAATTTGGTTGGGATGATATTCCAGATCGGCGTCCTGGATGAGGATGAAGTCCCCTTTCGCCGCCGCTAGACCATCTTTGACGGCCGAACCCTTGCCTCCGTTCGTAGTCCGAAGGATGATACTGGCCTTATCCTTGAGCCCAGCGAGGATATCGCGAGTGCCGTCGGTGGAACAATCGTCGACTACCACGACCTCGATCTGCCAGCCCGGGATGGAGACTGCGAAGACTCGCGACAAAAGCTCGCGGATAGTCGCCTGTTCGTTGAAACTCGGGATGATGATGGAGAGAGTTTTCATTTCAGTCTTTTGCGCAAGCGGAATAGGTCGCCGAACATCTTCAGAGAATCACCGAACAGCGAAACCTTGGATTCGTCAGTATCTCGCCAGATGATGTCTATTGATCGGATGGTAAATATTTGTCGGACCGAAACAGCCAAGAGTTCCGTGTCGAAAAGAAATCCGGTCTCTTGCATCCGTGAAGCGATCTTGAGGAATGATTCCTTCTTCATAGCCTTGAAGCCGCACTGATGGTCATCAAATGTGGTGTCAAGAAGAACTCGCACCATGAGATTGTACACCGCCGAAACAGCTTTGCGCGTGAATCTCTTGGAAAAGACCTGTGAACTCTTGCCAAGTCGATTGCCGATGGCCAGATCGGCGCCCTTGACGATTATTTCATCTACAAGCGGTAGAAATGAATTAAGATCCGAGGATAGGTCGGTATCCATGAACGAAAGGACATCTCCAGTGCTCCCGCTCCAAGCCGTCCTGATGGCTAACCCCTTCCCTTTCTGTGTGAGATTCAAAACTCTGACTTGCGGAAAATGTTTGGCCAGATCAGCAGCGACCGCGGCAGACGAGTCAACGCTGGCATTGTTAACCAGTGTGATGACATGCTTATATGGAAATATACTATCCCGCAAAAATCCGACCAGTCGCTCGACCGATGAACGCAAAATCTTCTCTTCGTTGTAGAGCGGGATGACTATATCGATAAGAGGGTGATCGGGCATGTTATATCTTTTGCCTGCGAGCTAAGATCGAATACTTATAGACCTTGGCGATCTCCGTATAGTGATCAAATACGCCGGTTTTATCGGCTTCAAAATAGTTGGTTGGCGCCACTACCTTGTCGACTCTTCCAGCAGCGAGTACCGGCAGATTCTCCGACCCGAGCGAGCGATCGAATAAGATGATGTACTGATAATAATTCCGCCCGTGCATGAATGGCACGACATCAGGAGTATTGTAGAAGAAGACCGACTCGGAACCCTTGATCTCGTTTGTGAAATAAGCTTGCAGTGAAGCCGTTTTGTGGCTCGAATAGGTTTGGGCTACCCAAGAGTTGAAGCCGAGTTGATATACGCCGAGGATGCCGAGCAGAATGATAGCTATCACATACATCCGCTTCGCATGCCAAACTGACACCTTACGTGAGATAGCTTCGGAGATATAGAGCAGTGAATATGGAAAGAAGATGAGGGAGAGAAGCTGTGCTGGCAAAAGATACCGATACAAGCCCGGGGTGCGCAAATAAGCAAAGAAGATGAGGACGGAGAATGCGAAAGCAATGATCTCTTCGGCATGCAGCTTGATCCTGGCCTTGATACGCATGAAGAAAGCTACAGCCCAAACCAAGAGGAGCGATACGGTGTAGAGCGGCCCGACATCCGAAAATAGATGGCGGATATTGTTGAGGATGACCCCCCTTACATCAGTGAGACTGTATGGGTTGGCATAATAATTCAGAGTCTCGGTGAGTGAATCACCGGCACGGAATTGGACAACGAGCCAGATAAGCACGGGGATGAACATACTGGCCGCGCCGATGCCGATCTCCTTCAGTGACAGGGTTCCCCTTCTCCATTCGAGATATGAGGCAATCAGGATACCAGGTACGATCACGATGAAGGTCGGCTTAGTAGCCACAGCAAGGCCAGCCAACAACCCAGAGAGGACGATCCAGAATATCTTGCGGGCGTCATCGGCCCTAACGTTCCACGACGAGATCAGGAACAGAAGCAGATAGAAAAGTCCGGGAACTTCACCCATGACACTCTTGCCATTGCCATAGAGCGGTGGGAAGGTGGCGACCATGGTTAGCACAGCCAAAGCCACAACGGACCCGTACATCTTCTTGGAGAGGAGGTAGCTTGCGGCCACGAAGCCGATCAGGAAGAGAGCCATAAGGAAGCGTGCCTGGAAGATGCCGACTGAGAAGATCTTAAACCAAAGGCCAAGCGGGTATATGAGCGGATATCCGACGGTCAAGAATGTAGTGATGTGATTTATTTGGCCCGGGGCCATCTGTATTCCGTCTATGCCCGTAGTCGCCAGATTGGCCGAGGTCTGGAAATACCAGCCTTCATCGAACATGAATGACGGGCTCTCAGTAAGATGAAAGAACCCGAAGAATATCACCAGAACGAACAAGGCTATGAGACAAATTTTCTGAGTGGTCGACATGGCAGTATTCTGTGATAATATGTTGAAGCAATTGTAGCCGAAATCCCCAGTAAAAACCAGACTTTATGGAAAATCCCGCGGCTTCTATCCTCAAGAAAATAATCTCGCTGGTCCCTAAGAAGGCAGTGCGCTTCAGCTACCTCAAACTCTGCAAACCTAAGCCCCTGAGAGCCCTTGCTGACGGCCTCATCAGGAAGCTCACACCCATCCAGATCGTCCTGCCCGAAGGAACCGTCTTTCTGGACCAGAACGATCCGGCCGTATCGGGTGCGTTGGCCATGGGCGCACATGATCCATACGAGATCGAATGCTTCCGGAACGCGCTCAAAACAGACATGAATGTCGTCGACATCGGCGCGAATATCGGATACTACACCGTGGTCGCCGCCGGGCGAGTCGGGTCGCAAGGAAAGGTGTTCGCTTACGAGCCGGAAAGCCACAACTTTTCCTTGCTCGAGAAGAATATCGAGGCCAACAAGTTCACGTGGACCACACCAATCAAAGCTGGTCTCTCCGACAAGCCCGGCAAGCGCATTCTGTTCGTAGCCGAAGAGCACACCGGCATCCATTCATTTGCGGACAACCGCGGCGCTGGAAGTGGCGTAGAGGTAGAGACGGACACGCTCGACCATTCTCTGGAAAGTTACGGCTCACCCAAGATAGACCTGATCAAGATGGACATCGAAGGAGCAGAGATATTGGCTCTCCAAGGCATGAAGCAGACATTTGCGCGCAATCCGGGACTCATCCTATTTATCGAGCTATATCCCCAGGCTATCGAGAGGTTCGGCCACAGAGCGATCGAACTGCTCGATATCCTCAAGGAATCTGGGTTTACGCTGTCGATCATTGATGAAGACAAAAAAGCCATCACACCTCTGCCAGAAGCTGAGTTCAGATCATTCATAGAGAGCTTCCCCGCCACGGGCGAGGTCGCCAAGAATATATACGCGGTCCGTTCTAGATGACCTTAGAGAGGATATCCACGAGCGACTGCGCGACTTCTGTTGGCCGGTGCTTACACGCTGTATCATAGCCATGTTTGGCCAAAGAATCTCGAAGTGATTTGTCAGCCGCTAGTTTGGTGATACCGTTTACTATCGACTGCGGATCATTCTTGACCAAGAGCATGTCTTCGTCCGTAAATATCTCTCTCACCGCCGGCGTGTCCATAGTGATCATCGGCCGCTCTGTCGCTAAACCCTCATACACTTTATTTGGTATCACTCGCATGGTCTTTGCCCGGTCGCCGAATACGCCGAGGACGATATCGGCTTCGGCTAGATAATTGTTCAGATCGGTCAGGGGGACATTGCGATCGATGAACTCTATATTGTCGAGCTTATATCTATCCGCAAGACTTCTCGCCAGAGGCAGTTCCCTGCCAGCTCCGATCATCCTGAATCTCAAATCTTTTTTGTCTCTGCATAGATTGACTGCCTCGATGATATTGCATGCACCCTGCAGGGGGATGTAGGTGCCGTGGAAATGAACTAGTGTGTAGTCTTTTTTTGTCGCGGGCTTTGGGTAAAATACTTTGTCGTTTATGCCAAGATATACAGTAAATATCTTCTCGGAATTAACTAAGAACCATCTGGCCCAATACTCCTTGTGCTGTTCTGTGTCGGCAACGATCATGTCTGCAAACATGAGGCCAAACCAATCCAATATCAATAACTTGAGCGCCTTGGGTCCGAAACGTGAGTATTTCCGCCGATCATTCACGACCGAATCGAACATGGAGTAGAAGGCGTCCGACACGACCGGCTTCTTCGAGATCATCTTGGCTAGGATAGTCGAGACCGGAGACGGATACGCGGCATAGACGAAGTCATAGTCATCACGGAGCGCGCGCAGGGACTTCTTGAGCTTGGCGTATCTCTTTGGGTCGCGCCAATCTTCGCGGCATTCGACGACGTCGACGCCGGCCTGGCGCAAACCGGCCAGGAGGATGGCATTCCGGCTATAGGCCGGGTCGTATATCCCAAAGAAACATATTTTCAGCGGCTGGCCCATCCGAGTGTTAGTTTGATGCGGTACCAGAGCATCTTGATGAATAAGATCCGGGAAAGATATGACGCCAGTCCTTCCCTCTTCCTTCCCTCGGCCACGCTGAATCCTTCGCGTTCCAAGTGTCTGACGGCCTCGTATAACCATGTATCCTTGCTAATCCCGTGGACATAAGGAAGTGCCGGCAATCCCTTCTTGACTGATAGAAACAGTTCCTTCAGCTTGCAACTCTCCTCACTACCCTCGCTCTCGCACTCGGCCGGAGTCCATTCGGGTTTCAAGAAGAATTCCAGGACTGCCTTCTTCCATATGGCCGCCTGGAATGAAACCGAGTACTTGTCGCTCTTAGCGATGATCCCCAGACTTGCGTCCTCCGGATATGCGATCTTGGGAGGAGGCACCGGACAAAGTCTGATACAGCCGATGCCGTCCCGGCGCAGGAGATCATCCAAGCGCTTGATCCTGGCCGTATCGATCGGCTCCGACAGGAAATAATCCGTATGAAGGACGATGAGGCGTTCGGCCCCGATGCGGGAGATTCCCTCCCTCATCCTGCTCGTCCACTGTTCGAGCCAAGGGCGGCCGGTATCGGCCGGCACCAGAAGCGGCAGGACACGCGGATCGGGAAAGGTTTTTCCCTCGGAAAAAAGGTATATCGGATATGGGCAATCCGGCCAATATCTGAAAAGCAGACCGAAGAAGGCGGGCCATGTGTCTGAATAAGAATCCCTGGCGGCGATGAGGATAGCCGTATCGGATTTCATGCCGCCACTATACCATTTAATATGGGCTTGTTGTATGATGCACGATACCTAATATGACATCGATAGCCATAATCCTGCCTGACAAAAGCAAAGATTATATCGCCAATTCGGTCCTCGACGGGTTCCGCGCCCTGGAACATACCGGAGATTATTTCGTCCGTATCTCGCCGCGGTTCATCCCGATCGCCGACTATGCCGACTGGGAGCTCGAGGAGGGCGCCTTCATAGAATTCGCCAAGAAAGCCGATCTCATCCTCTACATCCACGCCAAATACACCTCACGCGAGCTTGTAGACAAGATCGGCCTGTGGGACAAGACCATAACCATCGACGGTCACGAGGTCGGCAAAGACAACCGGTACGATTTCACCATCCAGAAGGGACTCCTAGACGGGACATTCAAGAGCGGCGGTTCTATCCAGCAAGATCTCCTCGCCAAGTGCCGCCGATACTTCAGACGAGAGAGGCCTTACATCGACGGGATCATCCCCTTCCCATTCGCCATCGAGAAGCGCTTCATGAAATATGTCCCCGGCCAGAAGAAAGACATAGACTTCACCTGCATCTTCGGCCAAGACGAGCACCCGCTGATGCGCCGGTACGCTACGGAGATGCTGGAGAGTTATTGTGCGAAGAACGGATTCACCTGCATGACGGCCAAGACGAACCACATCCTGCTGAACCGCGACTTCCGGAACACCAAGTCGCAAGCCAAATTCCATGACATCCTAGCGAGGACCAAGGTCGGCGTATCAGTCGGTGGGTCCGGCTTCGACACCTTGCGCTTCTGGGAGATCCTGGCCAACAACTGCGTCCTCCTGACGGAATCCATCGACATCTATGATCTCGGCAGTGACGCGCTGAAGTTCAAGCGGATCTTCGAGTTCAAGAATCTTTTCGAATTCAAATACCAACTGGAGGAGCTGGGCAAACTCATCAAGTCCGGCAGGATCGATGACTATCTCGGACAAGGAGAGTATACGGCCATCCTAGACAAACATTTGTCTGGACCGCGAGTGCGCGAACTAGTCAGGATTTCGCTCCAGCCAAAATAACAGAGTTATAGGAACCTCATCTTCCTGGCCGCAAAGACGGTCATTTTGAGCAGGAGCCAGCCGTGCTTCCAGCGGCTGATATTGGTCTCGCCATATACGCGCTCCTTGTAGTGGATCGGCAGATCGACGATCTTGAGATTGAGCTTGGCCGCCCCGAAGAGCAAGTCAAAGTCGCCGAAGGGATCGAAATCACCAAAGAAGCTCCGGCCCCGTTGGATCTTGTCATAATCAGCCCTCCATAGGACCTTGGTGCCGCAGAGCGTATCTTTGAGCGGCTGGCCGAGGATCCAACTGAAAGCCAGACTGAAGAATTTGTTGCCGAAGAAGTTGAGGACGCGCATGGAATCCTTCTCCAGGGGGTATACGAGCCGCGAGCCATTGACGAAGTCGGCCTTGTTCCCCACAAGCGCATCATAGAACTTGCCCAGTTCATCGGCTGGCACAGTCATGTCGGCATCATAGATCGCCAGGATGTCGCCTGTCGCCATATCGAAGCCCTTCCTGACGGCATCGCCCTTGCCGCGGCCTTCCTGTTTGCAGTACTTGATATTATGCGTCTTACCGAGGAGGCCCGACACCCTCACAATCTCATCATAAGTGTTATCGGTCGAATTCCCTTCGACGAAGATGATCTCGGTCGATGAGCCGAGCCGCGGCAGGTCACGGGCGATCTTCTCGATCGTACCGGCTTCATTGCGGGCCGGAACGACGATGGAGATCGATGGACCGCCTTTCTGGGCCTGTGCCGGGAGGCGCGGCACCGGCTTGCGTACGATGAGATAATGGATGAGTCCTAGATGCGTGAACGGCCAGATGTTGGCGATGAAGTGGTTGAAGATAAAGGAGACGATCGGTATATAGACAGGCACGAGCATCTTCGCCCCGGATCTGACTGTCTCCAGCCCGGCCAGATGGGCGAAATTCTTGAGATCATTCCTGGTCAGCCAGTTCTGCTCGATGATCTCGCGACGCAGGCGGAGGTGCGAAGCCAGACGCAAGACCGGCTCCCACAAGACATTGTATTGGGTGATGACGATACGGCCGTCATCGTGGAGCGACTCTTTGGCTTGCAGCAAGAATGACTGGACATCAGCGACATAACCGAGGATATCAGTCGCGACAATATAGTCATATCGTCCGGCAGGAATGGACACCCCCCTATTCTTGACGGCTTCCTGCTGATCGATGATGAGAATCCTGGCATCCTTAGGTACAGTAAAAGCGATGAATCTGACAAGGTAGTCGTAATAATAATTCTTGAGATGGGACATGATGGAATTATAGGCTATATATGGTCTTTTGGTCATGCGGACAATCATACACCCTAGCTGTGACATTCTTGGAATCCGATCCGAAGAGAGTCCGACATTGCGCGAAGAACTTGTGATAGAAGCCGCCGGGGTCGAGCTTGGGTATGTCGACGACCAGATATTGGCCGTCGAAGGCGGCGAATTTGGCACGATATCCCCCTTCAGATTCCGGTGTCGCGTATATTCTACCGGCATACTTGCCCATGATAGACAGCGGCCCGGCGCCGATATCATTGTAAGTGATGACCTGCTTGATATCTTCGGAATTTTTGATAAAGATGACAGCTTCCTGGAGAACTTGTGGCGCATTGCCATTGATCCCGCCATACAGAAACTCCTCGGCGAAGACGCCGTTGTACGCGAGGCCGATGATGACGAGGATGATCAGGGCACAGTCCCGCCACGACTTCTTGAAGAGCCCTATGAGCGCGATCCCCGCCGCAACGAGATACGAAAAGGCGATGAACAGGAATGATATATAGAAGCCCATCGGCCCGGAACCGCCATTGAGCGGTGTGAGGATGTTCCAGTAGCCATGAATGACCCGTGAGAACCACAGGGTCTTGGGGTACAGGGCGACGACTGATTGTGGCAGGAAGTTGAGGGCGATGAGGATGACGGCGATGATGAGGCCGATGATTATAGCCGCGCCCTCTCGGCGACAACAGTACATCCGCTCGCTCGTCCTCCTTGCGTCCTCCTCCTCGCGGAGTACTGTTCTCGCCTGCGGGCACGACCAGGAATCAAAGACCTTGCTCAAGATCATGCCGGTGATCGCCGCGAGCGGCACGATGGCGAACATCAGATATTTGTCGAGTGCCGCGCGGGAAAAGTCGAAGACCACAAAGTAGAATAGGAAGCCGATAGCCAGATAGAGCCAGAATGGCAAAGTCTTCTTGAATATCTCTCTCGAAGAAAATAAGAGCGGCACTAGCATGAGCGGCGAGATATAGTAGATCGCCTTGGCACCCTGCACGATGATCTGCAGCCAATTCCGGCCAGCATCACCTGAATATTGGTTGGCATGATCCAACATCAGACTGATGCTGAAGGCCGGGTACACGGCTTGGATCAGGTAGAGCAGGCCTATATAGACGGCGACAAATACGGCCGCGCCGAGGATACCCGCTCCGGCCCATCGGAAAGAAAGTTGTTTCCTGATTGACCACAGGTAGTCTGCGGCTATCGCCCCGATGCCCAGGATGAAATTCAATTTGATGAGCAAGCCGAGCAGAAGTACGACGATGAGCGCGGCGAGCCAATACCCTCTTTGGGCAGGCTCGGCGCGGTGCCATCTGTCATACGCAAACACGGCCAACAGGAAGAAGAACGGCAATATGGCTCCGTCAACATCCGGCGAAAGAGAGCCAAGGATATTGTAGAAGCAAACGGCGAGAAGTCCGACCGATATGGCTGCCGTCCTGCGGTCAGAACGATCCTTGATCACGAAATACAGGAGGATCGCCGAGCCGATAGAGAACAGCAGCGGAAAAAGCCGGAAATGATCGACGCCGAATACGGCGTGGGCCGCCACGAACATCATCTGCATGAGCGGCGGGTGGGCATAGAATGTCCCGGCTCCGGCCACGGTCTCGGAGGTCGCCACATTCTTCCATTCATCCTGGTGATAAGGGAGATCTACGCCCGGCAGGCGCAGAACCAGGAATAATACGGCGATTCCGGCAATCACTAGTGTAGCTTTGGTACGCGGAGTCATAGTCGATGATGTGGACATACTAGCTCGATCAACCCTGAATGGCCCGGGTCAATTCGTCGGCCAATCTAGTCAAGCTGTGAGTCTGGACCAAACCAGCGATATTGGCCGCCTTCTTGGTGCGTTCGACGTCAGTGAGAGCCAAGAGCTTCGTGATCTTCTCGGCCAGATCGGCTGGGTCGTTGTATCGGAACATCAGGGCATCATCGAGGATGACGCGCAGATCGTCGTTCGAAGCGAAGACAAAACAGCCGCAGGCCATGGCCTCGAAGATGGTCTTGTCATACATGCCGTTCGGCGACAGATTGACGAAGATATGGTGAGCCGAATACACCTTGACCGTCTCTCTGTTCGGGACTCCTTTGTAGAATTTCACCTGGCCGGCAAGCTTGGCCTCGACGACCTGTTTCTTCAGGGATTCGGCGTACATCTCTCCGTCAGCCGGCGGATTGCCGTAGATATCCGCGGTGAACTTCACGCCCTTGGCCTTCAAGAGGGCTAGAGCGCCCACCAGGCAATCCAAGTTCTTGGAGGGGGCGATGCGGCCGAGCGAGAGGATCGAGCTCGGCACCGGCGCTACCGCTGGGTCGGGCCTGAAGGTCGCGGTATCCACACCGACCGGCATAAACATTGTATTGCGATATTTGGCGGTATAAGAGTATCGGGAAGTACAGAACACCTTGGTGCAGAAGATGGCGGCGAGATCGGTGGAGATCCCTCCGGCAAAATGGTTGCGCCACATGTAGATGCGTTTGCCGAGAAGCTTCCACAACCAGCCTGCGGCGAGGACGTATTCCTGATTCATGTGCACGAGCACCGCATCATAGCGGTTGAAATAGCGGATCGAGAAATAAAAGAGCAGGAAGATGTATTTGAGCTTATTCTTCCATTTCTCTTTACCCAACGACAGGACGGACACATTGCCAGGCAAGTCGTAATCCCCCTTTTGCAGGCAGACGATCACCACCGACTTCAGGTGCTTGGAGAACTCCTCCACCCAGCGGTGGACGAAACCGAGGACTGGATCGGCACGATCTATCTTCTGGGTGATGATGAGCAGTCTCATGGTCTTTTGGGCGACGAAGGGGCGAAGATGAACATCCTGTATATGATAAAGCTTTCAATGGCGATGGCAATGCTGGTCAGCACTTGACTAAGCAGGTAATGCAACCCCCCGTAATGCACGAGTATATAGATGAGGCCGGTGTTGATGGCCAGGTTGCCTCCGGTCACGAGGAGGTACAAGAGGGCCTGGCCGTGCACGCCGTCCATGCCATGGTCCTGGAAAGTGAAGAATTTCTGCAGGATGAAGCTCACCACAAAAGCCACCAGGAAAGCGAGGACTGACGACAGGACATACCAGATCCCGAAGACATCCGTAAGGATATACAGAAGGATCAGATCAGTGGCGGCGGCCGTGCCGCCAGAGAAGAGGTAGCGGATGAGCTTGGCGGCGGTCGCTTTCTTCTTGCGGAGAGGTGAAGGTGAGTTCACTAGTCCGGTAGCGGCTTTCTCGACTGCACTCACAGTCGCGCCGATGGAGAATGAACCGGCTTTGGCTATCGCGGCTCCGACTAGTCCCTTGCGGAAGCTTTGGTCGGTGGATATCCGCTTCACGGCGGCGATGAATCCCGTCTCATCGTCTGGAGCGATGAGGATGCCTTCCCGGCCATCGGTGATGATCTCCGGCAGGTCTCCGACCCGAGTAGTGATGACAGGCGTGCCGACGGCCATGGCTTCAACTATCTGGAATGAGAAGCTCTCAAAGCTAGTGTTGAGGGCGAAGATCTCCGCCTGAGAGATCTTCCCGATGAGCTCTCCCCTGTCGATGCGGCCGAGCAGGGCCACGCGGCTCTCGAGACCGAGCTTGGCGATCAGATCGTTGAGTTGGGACATCTCTGGCCCATCGCCGACGATCTCTAGCTTCCAGCCGTCGAGCTTCTTCATGGCGACTATCAGCATAGCAAAGCCCTTCCACGGCACCAGACGGCCAGCTGAAATGATCGTCCTTGGCATGAATGACACAGCGGACTTCAACTTCACGATCTCCGAGAGATCGACGCCATTATATATAGGGATAACCTTGTCCTGGCTCTTTACCCAGCCATTGGCCAGAACGGCAAAATACTTGCTAGGTGCGATCGCGATATCGGAGTGGCCAACGACGAAACGCTGGATGTAGCGCAGACATTCGGTCCTGAAGCCATACTTCTTCTTCTGGAAATCATCTATGGTATCCATGACGCCGAAGCGCTGGACGGATTGCTCCCAGGCATGATCACCGGGGATACGGACCATGAGAGCTTTGCCGAGGACGAAGGCCGACACCAGAGAAGGCAGGCCGACTGATACCGTATCTTGGGCAAAGATGACATCCGCCGCGCGAGCATGCCATAGGAGCTTCAGGGAAAATACTATATGTCTCACAACCTTGGGCAGACGCCGCACCGTGCTGAAGCTAAGCACATCCGTCACGATCCCCCGCTTGGGCAATTCGTCAGAGAGGAGCTTGGAATACGTAGCCGGGCCGCCGATATCCGGCGGGTACATGCCCGTGGCGATCAATATTTTCATGGATTCTACTATACCCGAAGAGCGTCGGTAATACCACGAGCGACGGCGACTGGAGACTGCTCAACTATCATAGCTCCCTGTTCCCCGGCCACCCCTACATCAGTGGAGACGATCCGGCACCCTGCCGCATGGGCCTCAACTAGAGTCATGCCATAACCCTCGAAAAGCGAGGTGTTCAGGAATAGATCGGAGGTCTTATAATAAGAAGCGAGCGTTCCCTGGTCTGCCCATGATTCGAATACGATCGAATGATCCAGTCCGAGGTGCGCAACCAGGGCCTTGAGTTTTCCGGCCTGGGAGCCGGATCCCACGATGATCAGTCCGGCCTTGGGGATATCCTTGATGACTTCAGGCCATGAACGGATGGCCAGCTCGACACCCTTCTCCGGCTCAAGCCGCGAAGCCATGAGGACAACCTTACCGAACTGTGGATACTTCTTGCGCAGGTCTGCCGTGATGGGAGCATTCTTGAGCGCTTCGACATCGACGGCTATCGGCCTGACGAATATCTTGGCCGGACTGATGCCGAGCGTCTCGATCACATACTGGCTGATGCGGTCGGAAACTACTCTGATGCTATCGGCTTTGGGCAGGTGCGACAGGGCCATAGCTTTGCGGAGCTTATTGCCGAGCGAATACGGATAGTTCGGACTGCCGATATCCGTGTGCACCTGGAGCTCGAGCGGCAGACCAGAACCCTTGCGGAGCGAAACCCCGGCCATAGCCGTGAGGAACGGGTCCTGACAAGTGATCTTGGTGATATCGCGACGGGCGATGATAAATCGGCCGAGGCGCATGGCGTCCATGGGATACAGGATCTTCGCCGCCGAGCGCGTCGGATAGACCCAGACGTTCGAGCCTATCGAAGTTTCCCGGAAGCTCCGGTCTGTCGCGACGATGACATGGATCTCGTCCCATTGCTTGCCGTATTCCAGGAAACGCTTGCTGACAGCGCTGTCCGGCTCAAATAACAACCGATCCGTACCGATCGATAGTAGTCTCTTTGGTTTTTGTCCGTCTGTCTGCATGGATATGGATATTCAAGAGATATCGGCCAGGATGTCCTTCATGTTAGCGGCGATGTTCGCCCAACCATACTTCTCCTCGACCAGCTCTCTGGCGCGCCCGACGACATAATCTCGCGACTCCCGATCCTTGGCTAGTTTCTCAGCTTTCTGGGCGATGGACTTAGGGTTGCCGACTTCGCAGAAGAAGCCCGTCTCGCCGTCCGTCAGGAAGTCTGGGATACCACCGACCGGCGTGGCGATGACCGGGATACCGGCCGCCATAGCCTCCAGGAATGAATTGCCGAGGCCCTCGGAGCGCGACGGTCTGACAAAGATGTCAGAAATCTGCAGATATTGCGGCAGATTTTCGTGCGATACGAAGCCCTTGAATACAACTCGGCCATCAAGCTTCAAGTCACGAATCTGGGTCCGCAAAGCTGATTCGTCATGGCCCGTTCCGATATTCAGGAACTTATATGGAGTGTCCAGATGTCTTAGAGATGAGATGATGTCGTCGACGGCGTTCTTGTATACCATGCGGCCGGCCGTCACAAGCACGATGTCTTGGTCGGTGAAGCCGAGCTCCCTGCGCAAGGCCGATTTGCGCTCCGGCGCGAGCGGCGCAGAGAAGTGCTCGTAGTCAACACCGTTCGGGATGACCACAACCGGGCATACTGCTCCCATGTGGCGCGACCAATCAGCCAGATAATTCGAGATCGTCTGGATATGGTTCGCTGCCGCAAAAATCTTCCGAAACCAGGGCGAGAGGACTCCTTCACGGCGTTTGAAATGGTCGCCCTCCTGGATGGTCAGGAATATCGGAACCTTCGGTTGCTTCTTCTTGAAAAGATAGGCGGCATATCCGGCATAGCTCGCCATGATGGCCCAGACCGCATCGTATCTTTCCACACGGTGGAGTCGTCGAGCTTTGGCAGAGGCGACAAATGGAAAAAATAGCTTTTGGAATATGCCGACATCATCGAAGACACGGAAGATCCTCACATTGCCGATCTGTTCTTCCCTCTTACCGCGGCCGTCGCCCAGAGTGATCATATCGAACTGCATCTCGTTTTTTGAGATACGATCAGTGATCTCCTTCACGGCGACTTCCGCCCCGCCGATGAGGAGGGGGTAGTAAGATAATGAGAATATCAGGACTCGGCGTGGCTTCATGCTTTCATACTTCCATACCTTCACTCGACTTTCAACACGTTCTTTAGAACATCTTCGGGGACCTCTTTTAGTGATTCTTTCAGCGACTGGGAGGTGGGCGCCGGTGATTTGATAGGTGGCTGGATAGGCGATGGGGCCGGTCTGGTCACAAGCTCGTCAGACTTCTTGCCGAGTGCAGCGGCGAGAGCGCTCTTCAGCCCTTCGACATTCTTGGGGGTCTGCGCCTTGGGATCGACCTTGGCAACCGGCTTCGGAGCGAGGGTGGTCAAAGGAATCGGCTTCACCGGTTCCGGCTTTGCCTCGGGAACGAGTGGTTGGGGCGGCTTGGATTGGACCGGAGGAACACCCTTCGGGGCAACGACCTGACCCAGGTTGGCAAATGGTTTGTGCGTCGGCTGTGGGACAGGCGGCTTCGGAGGAGCCTGCGTAGAGGGTTTGACGGCAGCCGCGTTCGTAGGCGAGAGCGGTGTCGCGCGAGGAGGAGCCGGAGGCGAAGAGCGAGCGGGAGCACTGCTCTCGCCGAGAGGACGCGGCGGCAGTGCAACCTTCGGCAACGGTACCGATATGGGCTTCGGCGTCGGCTCGTGGAATTTGACGATCTCGGCCTCGACACCAGCGCGCGGCTTAGCGAACTGCTCGCGGGAAGCGGCCAGGATCTCCTGAACATATGATGCATCCGGGTGCGCAAATGGCGGCAATCCTCGGGCCGAGAAGGGCGGCGAGGTCAGGCCGTCGATCATGAGCTTGAGATACATCTGATACTGGCCGAGATTGACTAGATCCTCGACAGTGAACTGGGGCATGAATTCATTCTCAAGGAGCTCGGCATCATTGGCCCCGATCCGGAAGACGATCATGGTCCCCACGTTACCGAAGACGGCCGGACGTACAAATTCATCCATTTGCTCGACATATTGGTGAGCGATGGTCAGATTGAGCTTGTATTTACGGGCTTCGGAGAGGATGTCGGCGAACGAAGCGTTGGCGAAGTTCTGGAATTCGTCGACGAAGAGATAGAAGTTCGGCAGGACCTTCATGATCCGATCCGGGACATCGGCGCGCGACATGGCGGCCAGGTATATCTTGGTGACCAGAAGGCCGCCGAGGAGCTTCATATTCTCGTCGCCGATCTTGCCCTTGGACAAGTTGATGATGATGATCTTGCGCTTGTCCATGGCCTCGCGGAAATCGAAGGACGAATGCGGCTGACCGATCATGTTCCGGATCAGCGGATTGGCGGTGAATTGGCCGACCTTGTTCTGGATGGCTGGCACAGCTTCAGCGGCCATACGCTCCGTGTAGCCGGCGAATTCCTTGACCCAAAAGGCCTTGACCGAGGGGTCTTGGACATGGGAGACAATCTCCTTCCTATATTCCTTGTCGGAAAGCATCCTATTCACGCCCAAGAGAGTCGAGCCGGGCGCTTCGAGGAGAGCCAAGAGCGTGTTAGTCAGGATATATTCCATGCGGGCTGACCAGGCATCTACCCAGATCTTCTTGAAGGTGCTCATGAGGCCGGAGACTACTAGATGCCTCTTCTCGGGAGTGACGCTCTCAAGCACATTGAATGAGATCGGGTACTCGGTATCGAACGGCGCGATGTATATAACATCGCGGATGCGGTCTTTGGGTACGTATTCGAGGAGGAGGTCTACGGTCTTGCCGTGCGGATCGATGAAGCACATGCCTTCCCCGCCCTGGATATCTTGCACTGCCATAATCTCCAAGAGATTGGACTTGCCCATGCCGGTCTTACCGATGACATAGACATGGCGCGTGCGGTCCTTGGCCTTGATGCCGAACTTGACCCGCTTGTTGCGGGCGTCAGTCTCGGCGAAGTATGTGATGCGATTGTCGTCCATAGAAGATGCTATTTCAGGACAATTATATCATAGATAAAAAGAGACCCACCTTGTCCTGTGACTTGGTGGGCCTTGAGCGATATCCTCGATATCGCGTGTGTTGAGTGTTGCGGTGCCTGAGTCACCCACCGACGGCGTGCAGATAGTTGTGCCGGCGGATCGGGCTTGTCGTCACCGTGAGGATGGGGTGACAACTGCGCGGGATGGCAGGACCATCTGCCGGAGCTGAGGCCAAGGCGGCCTCGTATTCACCACGAGTTTGAAACCCCAGACTGGAGATCTCGTCCATGGTGAGCCAACCTTCTCCCGGCGCCCTCTCGACGACGATAGTGGGTCTGCTCGGCGGCCTGTAGGGGGCCACCGTATTGGATTTGTTGCCCACAGCCACCTTTGGGATGACAAACGGGACAACGGTCTTACTGACAACTGCTGCAGGTTGACCGCTAGGGGTAGCGGCCACCGAAACCTTGCTCCCCTTACGGGAGCGAGACTTTGATTTTTTCACGACTTTACTGATTTTGACCAACCTTGCATCTACCATATGTCTGCCAGATTGCACTCCATGTGCAGAGCGACAGGAGTCCATCAGGGGAAACGGACTTCGACCACACCGCTTTTGAGGCGTCCCGATAGATATCGGGAACAGACAAACGTAAACACAAGAGATTACCAATCCGGTTTCATATAGTAACGCTTTTTGGCCAAAAAGCAAGGGGCTGTGGATGGCGCCAGAAAGCCCCTTACGGCTCTATAACCGGCATCAAAGCCTCTTTGTTATAGACATTGGCTGCATTCCAGAGCATCCAGCTAGTCAGACCGGCATCATAGACTCCCTGATACTGCTTCTTAACCATCTCTGGCGTGTACACGGCTCCGAGGTCGAATGCTTGCAACCAGGGGCGGATCTTGTCCGGACTCGAAGAGGCGGCCACTGCTCGCTCTACCGCCCTGATCATAGTATTTTTGACCACTTCATATGGGTACTCGGCCGGGTTTGGATAGCCATCGAAATTGCTTATAAAATGTGAAGGGTAGACCATCGGTGCTACATAATCGAAATACGGCAAGGAATTCTCCAGGATCTGGCCGATGCCCATGTCGTCGGTATTGACCGTGGTCTGGCCGAAGAGATCGGCCGACATGATGATACCCTCTGGCGCGAGCTCCGAGCGAAGATAGGAAAAGAAATCCGTCATGGCCATGGCCTTGGTCGTCGAAGCCGACAGGATGAAACGAGCATCGCTCATGTCCCCGTCGGATGGAAAGCGGATATAATCAAAATTGATCTCATCGAAGCCGATGGCGTATCCTTCCTTAGAGATATCCACGATGTAATCCCAATAGGCCGGGAAGTTAGGATCGATGTAAGCCAATCTATTCTTGTCTGTCCATGGCGTATCAGGGTGAGAGATGCTCTGCACGGCGATCTCCGGATGGGCGGCCGCATACAGAGGGTCCTGGAAGACCGTGACGCGAGCGATGGCGTAGATATTGTCCTTGTGGAGACGCGCGATGAACTCGGGCAGGTCGGCTACGCGACAACCCTTGCCCGACGGGGCCGGTACCTTGCTCGCGGCATACGAGATCGTACCGGTATAGTCCTTGAGGTCGATCACCAGAGCATTGATCTCGGTGTCCTTCATGACTGACAAAACTCGCTCCCGGATGCTCGGGGTGCTGGCCACGCAGGAAGTCATGTATATGCCTTTGACCGCGGCAGGAGTTGCGATGTGAGTGACGACGGGCAACGGTTCTACCGCCTTGACTGATGTGGTCGCAAGGTCCGATAGCCCAGCCAAATCCCCATAGTCGATATGATCACTGGGCAATAGGCCTTCGGGCATGAATAAGAAAATCAAAGCGCCCAGCACGACGATGACGCAAGCGCCAAAGACGATACCGGTGGTTCGTGCCACACCGGCCTCATGACCGCGAATATTCATGGGGTTGCCTGATCGGCTGGATTGGTAACTGCTGGTCCCGAAGAAGTGGAGGGTTGAGCTGATCCTGGAACGGAAACAGGCGGCACCGAAGGAACAGAGGTCTCTGGAGCTTGGGCAGGCCGGCGGCGCTCCATATATGAGATCGAACGGTCTTGCATCGCCTTTGCTTCCGGCCGGATCCTCGAAGCGACAAAGACGATGACCACCCCAGTGATCAAGGCTAGAACCTCTCTGACTCCGGGCGGGAAGCCGAGCTTGAATAAGATCATAACCCAAATACCGAGAAGCATGATGACCTGGCGTTTCGACATGATGAGATTATTATAGCAACAAGCAGAGCATCGCGCACCCTAACGATTGCTCACAATGACGACGAACTCGCCGCGCACCGTATCCGGATGGATTTCAAAATATCGAGCGGTCTCTGCAGCCGTGCCGCTCACCACTTGTTCAAATATTTTAGTCAGCTCGCGACAGACCGTCACACGCTTGCCTGCGACGTCAAGATGCAGAGCAAGAGACTCCAGAGTCTTTTCGATACGATGAGGCGATTCGTAGAAGACCACAGTACGTTCCGCGACGGTGATCTCCTTGAATAGGGTCTCTCTTCCCTTCTTGTGCGGCAGGAAGCCCAGGAATACGAAGTCGGCACAGGGCACGCCGGCGATCGACAGAGCGGCGGTCAGAGCTGACGGGCCGGGCACAGACTCGATCTTCAACCGGCCATCAGCTAGTTCGACTGCCATGTCCTTACGGAGCCGCGAGACCAGCTCGGCCCCGGGGTCGGATATGCCGGGGGTGCCGGCGTCGGAGACCAAAGCGAGATTCTTGCCCTCGCCCAACAATCTGATGATCCCCTCTACTCGGGAGATCTTGCTATGCGCATGGTAGGACAGCGTCGGTGTCTTGATGCTGTGCCGGTCAAGCAACCGCTTGGTCATGCGGGTATCTTCGCAGAGGATCACATCTGCCGCCGCGAGGGTCTTGAGCGCCCGGAGGGTGATGTCCTCGAGATTGCCGATGGGGGTGCCGACGATGGATAAGGTAGACATGTGTTGTTCCAGTATAGTCGTGCCCGCAGGCGAGAACAAGTCCTCCGCGAGGAGGAAGCGAAGCTGAGGATCGAGTGGAGGACTGTTGTCGCCGAGAGGGCGCGTGTATGATAGTGTAAACGCATGACTACCCGGGAAACCGTCATCTATGTGACCAGGGAGATCGAGAGGGCCCTCGGTATGGCCCCGAATGAGCATTATCTCATCGTCACCAACCGCACCGCTTATGGCGTGAAGGTGCGCGATCAATACCCCGACTTCGTGACCCTCATAGCAGATCAGGCCGGCGAGCTCCTCGGGACCGGTGACCTGCTGAAGCATGAACAGACCGAGGAACTCGTAGCCAAGGTCGCCAAAGCCTCCGGAGCAAAACCTTATATCCTGGTCTTCAAGAATACCGCCCGGATCGAACCCTTGGTCCGCGACCACGGCTGGATGCTCCTCAATCCGAGCGCGGCTTCATCCGAGAAGATCGAGAGCAAACTCTCGCAGATCGGGTGGCTCGCCGAGCTCGGCAGATACCTGCCGGCACACCGCATGGCCTCGATGCGCCATGTCCCATTCGAGGGCAAACCCTTCGTCATCCAGTGGGCGCACGGCCATACCGGCACAGGCACGATCCTGATCGAATCGGAAGAGGCCCTCAAGGCCGTCCAAGCCAAATTCCCCGAACGCTGGACGCGCGTCACCGAGTATATTCGAGGGCCGTCATTCACGGTCAATGTGATCATCACCCCGGATCGCGTGGCGGTCGGGAATGTCAGCTACCAGATCACCGGGCTTCCCCCCTTCACGGACAACCGCTTCACCACGATCGGCAACGACTGGGGAGTGGCGCGCACTCTGCTCACAGCCGACGATAAGAGCCGGCTGGACGAGATGGTCCGCGAGATCGGGGCCAAGATGCAAAAAGATTATTGGCGCGGCCTCTTCGGTATAGATGTCATCAAGGATATCGACAGGAACAAGCTCTACCTCATCGAGATCAACGCCCGACAAGCGGCTTCATCGCCTTTTGAGTCATCCTTGCAGGAAGAACAGCGCTCCAAGGGAGCTCAAGGTCTGACCGTCTTCGAAGCCCATATCGCCGCCCTCCTCGGACAGCCGGTGGTCAAGCCGATCATCGAGATCAAGGAGGGCGCCCAGATCGTCCAGCGTGTCACCAAAGATGTCCGTTCCGTACCGGCAGAAGCCGCAGGCGGGCTAGAGCTGGCCGGGTACAATGTCGTGGCTTATGAGAATACCAAGGAAGGATCCGACCTCCTCCGCGTCCAGAGCGCAAAAGACATCATGGCCGCCGACGGCGCCTTCAACGACAAGGGCAAGGAGATATCTGGCATCGTCAGCGGCAGGGGCTTGTAGTAGACTTAAGGGGATGGACACCCAAACCCTCTCACCCGACGCCCTCTCGGTCATCGACCATTACCTACATTTCCATGTCGGCCCGGCCGTCTGCTCTATCCCCTATTTCAACAACAAGACCGTGCGTGCCCGCGGGGCGTTGGGCATTTCCGTGGGCAAAGGCAGCCCCAAGGAGATCACCGACGAGGTCAATATGCTGATCTTCAAACACCACATCGACAGCAACGCCCTGACGAACGATTCCTTGAAGAAATTCCTGGTTGACCGGAACATTGGTATCGATTGTTCCGGCTTCGCGTACCACATCCTGAACTCCGAGAGCCGGGCGCGCAACAAGGACGGGCTCAAGAAGCGCATCGCATTCACCCGGGCGCGCGGTCTAGTCGGCCGGATCATGGCCAAGATGAGTCCCGTCAAGAATACCGATGTCGCCACGCTCGCTGACAACGAGAACAGCCGCATCATCGCGATCGGCGAGGTCATGCCCGGCGATATGATCATCATGATCCAAGAGACCACCGATGACGAGCGCAACCATATCCTCGTCGTGCACGAAGTAGAACGGGTGGACTCCAAACCGACCGTCATCCATTACTCTCACGCCATCGCTTATCCCGAAGACGGCCTCTATGGCAGCGGCATGAAGCAGGGCACGATCGAGATCGCCGATCCGACCGGCTCGCTCTTCCAGCAACTATGGAAAGAAGGTGGAATGATCGAAGGCGCTTCGAATATCTTCACCCGAGCACGAGGTTCTCGCACCGAGCTGCGCCGATTGAAGTGGCTCTATTCCTGATTGAAACGGCGCTCCAGCCGTGATATTCTGGAACGGATGATAACCATCCTCCAGGGCACGGCTGATCTGGCGTACATCTTGGGCTTCACGCTCGTCGGGGCTTTCGCGGCATTCCTCCTAGCGCCGCCTGTCATCCGTTTCCTCAAACATTTCAATGTCGTCAAAGGAGCCAAGGTAGAGCTGACCGCTCTCGGCTCTCACGCCTACAAAGCCACCACCCCGGTCATGGGAGGCTTGTTGGTCATCATCACCATCGCTCTGATCACTTACCTCTTCAACTGGTCTCGAAGCTTCACTTGGGTGCCGATCGGCGTGATGCTCATCGCCGCCATCTTGGGAGCCGTCGACGATATCATGAATGTCTACGGTGCCGAACGCCGCTCTAGGAAACTCGACCACGTCCTCACCCTGATCCGCGTCCACCATGACTGGCGAGTCCGCGTCTGGTACGCTGTGACTCTGCCTTGGACCCTGTTCAAACGCATGTCCGTCTGGTTCGGTTCGCGCCCCGGCAAAGGCGTCTTCGTCCACGAGAAGCTCATCCTGCAATTCATCGCCGGATCGGTCACGGCCTGGTGGATATATGACAAGCTGGGACCGGCCTGGCACTTCGTCTATTTCCCCTTCGGGCTCTACTGGGACGCCGGCTGGCTGATCGTGCCGATCGTCATCCTGACCGTCATGTTCACCGCAAACGCCGTCAATATCGCCGACGGCATGGACGGCCTCTCCGGCGGCATGCTGGTCATCACCTTTAGTGCCTTGACGTTCCTGTCCTGGATCAACGGCTTCGGCGAGATCGCCATCCTGAACGCTACCGCCGTCGGAGCCCTGGCGGCCTACACTTATTTCAATATCAAGCCGGCGCGCTTCATGATGGGCGATGTAGGATCATTGGGCCTCGGCGCACTCCTGGCTGTGAGCGCCATGGCTATCGGTGAGATCGGCTCCCTCTTCTTTCTGGGCTTCATGTTCTACATCGAAGCCCTCTCAGTCATCATCCAGGTCGGCTCACGTTATTTCTTCGGGCGCAAGGTGTTCAAGATGGCACCCTTGCACCACCATTTCGAACTGCTCGGCTGGAGCGAGGAACGGACGGTCATGCGCTTCTGGATCATCCATTTCGTGTTCGTGGTATTCGGGTTCTGGCTGGCACTACACTAAGCCCATGAATAAAAAGCCCGCCCGAGAATATCTGTGCTGGAAGGAAGAGATCATTACCGATTTCTCCGAGGCAAATGTGGCCAAAAAATACAATGAGGGCTTTGTATTTACACGTATAGGAAAAGGCGTGATGCAGCAGACGCGCTCCGTTCGCATTGATATGTCTAGATTTGAACTAACTAGCGAGAACCGCCGCATCCTCAAAAAAACAGAGGGGGTTGAATTGAAGGGTTTTGAATTGCCCTTGAAAGATTATGATTTCAAAGTCGGCAAACTCGCCAAAGATTTCTACGACGAAAAATTCGGGCCAGGCATCATGAGCGCCAACAAGGTCAAGGAGCTAGTGGCGGATCTTACGAAAAGTTCGTTCAATTCTCTCCTCACGTATTCGAATGGTGACTCCCCCCTCGGTTACACCATCTGCTACCAAAACAAAGACCTCCTCCACTACTCTTATCCGTTCTATGATCTGGATGAATCTCCAAAGGACATGGGCCTCGGCATGATGATCCGCGCTGTGCAGTATGCAAAAGAGGCAGGTCTGAAATATATCTATCTCGGCTCCTTGCAAAGGCCGGGTGACATTTACAAATTGCAGTTCGAGGGATTGGAGTGGTTCGATAGGAATGGGTGGCAGACGGGTACAGCAGAACTTAAAGAGATTTTGAAGTAAAAGATAAACCCCCAAGCCGGATTGCTTGGGGGTGGAGTTTGATACGCGTATCTCCTTAGCGTACTTCGGGATTATCGCAATAATACCTGAAGTGACCGACCTGACCGCCGAGCCCGTCGAACTTGGTAAGTGGCTTATCGCCCATCATGAGGGTAATCGGGTCCGCTCTGCCTTGCTCCAGAACCTTCTCTTGAAGGCCTGTGACCTCAACCAGAACGAAGCGATAAGCGCCGAAACCTTTGATACCAAATTCCCAGTCTTGTCCGTGATACACAAAGTATCGGGGGTCAGACGGAGGTTGGCTGGCGGCTCGGCCATTTTCGATGTTCGGGACATGACTCTGCAACTTGCGATGCAGTTCGGCAATCGGTAGACGAGTGGTCTCGCGACTGCACATAGCTCTGTAGGGTAGTCTATACATACTTTACTCACTTTCTTTTGTATGTACCTCCACGGAATGTGAAGGCAACTGTCGCCGGTTTTGAAGCGGGTACAGTACGCAGAGAAGAATAACTCTTCGCTATGTACTGTACCCAACCCTTTCAATGTTCCAATACCCTGCTATTATACACCACAATATCCCCCTTTGTCAAGTATCCCAATCCCTCAAAATGGCCTAGAATTAGGGCCATATATGGCCAAGCCCAACAAAGTCCACTTCATCGGTATCTGCGGCGTCGCCATGTCCGCGGTCGCCACAGCCCTCCACAAGAAAGGCTTCAAGGTCACCGGCTCCGACGCCGGCTTCTTCCCACCCATCTCCACCCACCTGACCAAGCTCGGCATCCCCTACTACGCCGGCTGGCATCCCGAGAAGATGATCGAGGGCGGCAAGCCAGATCTCGTGATCGTCGGCAACGCTATCGGCACGACCAATCCCGAACTCCTCTACGTCAAGGAAAATAAAATGACATTTAAGTCATATCCGGAAGCCATCGGCGAATTCCTCATCGCCAAGAATAGCATCGTCGCGGCCGGCACTTATGGCAAGACCACCTCGAGCGCGTTGCTCACACACATATTGAGACATGCAAAATGGAACCCTTCCTACATGATCGGTGGTCTGACGCAGGATGAGTATCCAGCCGCGGCTATCGACAGCACCGAGTGGAGCGTGGTCGAGGGCGATGAATACACCACAGCCAAGTGGGATCAACGGCCGAAGTTCGCGCACTACAAGCCGACGCATCTGCTTCTCACGGCAGTGAAGTGGGATCATGCCGATATTTATAAAACAGAGGAGAGTTATTTTGATGCGTTCCGCACACTGATTAAGGAACTACCGAAGCCGCAAAGCATCATCGTTTCCTGTTTGGACAGCGAGACAGCGCACAAACTCATAGACCAAGCAATCAGGGGCTTTGTCAGCTACGGTAAGTCTGAATTTGCCAGCTATCGTTATTCGGATGTCGTGCAATCCAAGGACGGTTTGAAATTCAAGATCACGCACGATGATCTCATCCATGAGATAAAGAGTCCCCTACTGGGCGCTTACAATGCCGAAAACATCACCGGCTGTTTTGCTATGGCGTACGAGATCGGCATACCGGCAGATAAGGTAGTCGAAGCGATCTCTTCATTCATGGGCATGAAGCGCCGCATGGAAAAGCGCTTAGATGGAAAAGTAACCGTCATTGACGACATCGCCCATTCACCGGAGAAAGCAAAATCTGTATTGAAAAATCTCCGAGAGATATACTCCGGCAAGATCATCGCCGTCTATGAGCCGAACACCGGCAACCGGACACCGGAATCTATCCCCTCTTACAAAGACGCATTCAGAGACGCCGATGAAGTGATCGTGCCGGCATTGACCAAACTCAAGGTAGATGCCAAGGACACGGACAAGACATTCGATGGGGCAAAATTGGCAGAAGTGATCGGAAAAAACGCTAAATATATCGAGGATGACGACACCTTAGTCACGCACCTTATCCAGGGACGAAAAGCTGGCGATGTCATCGCTTTCCTAGGCTCCCACGGCTTCCGTGGCATGATCGAGGAGACGGTTAAGAAGTTTTAAGGGAAAATAGGAATATGAAAATGGCCCGGCTCCCTTCGGGAATCGGGCCATATCGCTTGGCTAGCTAGGACAAGACTACTATCGTCACGGGGTGTGGAACGAAACAGCCACGACCTTCCGCCCTTTTTCTTCGCGGACGTCAGGACCGAGAGAGAAGACATGTTCAGACCTGATATCTTGCAGCTCACACTGGCGCCTGATGACCGCAAGGAGCGATATCCGGCCATCTTCGAAGGCAGTTTGACCATACTCACTACCTACATGGGCCTGCATCAATTCGGGGTCCTGATCGTAGAAAGAGTACCGATCCGGATCGTCAGAACCGCTGGCGCCGACTCCGAGGATCACGGAGACAAGCACATGTTCACCCATGGTTGGCCTACCTAAGTGATCAAGCATCATGGCAATGATGGCATCATCGGGGCGTCTCGGAGTGCGCCCCCGACAGCGACCGAAGGTGCCTATCAGGGAGTCGAGATCGGCCTTGGCGACCACCATCCGAGTGTGGCCCGGAAGGCATATCACGATCACCGGACATCCTGATGTCTCGATGAAGACAGTCTCCCCTGGAGCTGGTTCGACGCCGAGAGTATGAAGCCCTGTGCGTACCGAGATCCCCTGTACCATATCTTCGGAGTACTTCGCCAAAGATTCGATGTTGCAGTCAGAGCCGTACGGAATGGGGATGAGTACCCGGTGATTCCGAGGAACAAGAGTTTCCGCGAAATGAACGATGCTCTCGATCCTTTCGGCCGGAGAGCGGTACAACCCGAGATGAGGTGGGATCGAAGCGACCCTCACACTGACTGGGTTGGGGACGATGTGCCCGTCGAACAGCTGACAAGAAAAGGTCGGTGTGACCGGATCTTCAACTACAGAACAAGTTGTGATGTGCATGGGTAGAAACCGTAAGAGTGTTACAAAAAATATCTGCCTATAATACAAGCAGAATCGGGCGTAAAATGCAAAGAGTAAGACTACTTCCCTTCGTCGACGATCTCGGTCTTGACGACACCGGCGGCGATTTCCTTGACGAGGAGAGTCATGCCACAATGGTTGCACTCGATGACCATGCCAGGCGTGAGAGAAGGATAGCGCGACAGGTCGATAGTATTCTTGCACTCCGGGCAGACGCACAAACTGTTGGCTGAATCGGATTTCTGTTGGATCATAGTGTATATCGACGCTTACGATGTCTTGCTTTCCATGATATCGGATTTGGGCTAGTATAGCAATAATAACCGACTATGATCACCCCTCTAGAACAATACGCGGAGCTCGGCCAGGCGATCGGCGCCAAGGACCTTTGGTTCAAGCGCGAAGATCTGCATCCTTATGGCTCGCACAAAGGCCGATCCATCTCTCATATGATCGACCACTACGAGCTCGCGGGCGAGCGCAAATTTGCCATCTCTTCATCCGGCAACGCAGCACTGGCGGCGGCCCTGCATGTGAAGAAGCTCAATAAATCCAAGGGAAAAGACGGTTCGACGGACTTGGATATATTCATCGGCCTGCATATCGACCCCAAGAAAGCCGACAAGCTCAAGGCCCTGGCAGACGAGCATATCAGAGTGCTCTCCAAGGAAAGACCCTTGCAAGCCTTGAATGAGGCCACCAAGGCCGGCGACCGCAGTCTGCGCCAGTCGGTAGACGATATCGCCTTGCTCGGGTACGGATCATTAGCGGATGAACTAGGAGCCTACGAGGGCCTTGGAGCCATCTTCATCGGTACATCTTCCGGCACAACGGCACAGGCCCTGGCTCAATATTTCGCCAAGAATAACCTCCCCGTTCAGATCCACATCGTCCAAACCTCAACCTGCCATCCGATGGCCGAAGTCTTCGAGAATTATGATGGCCCCCCGGAAGAGCATTCTCTGGCTGGCGCGATCGTGGACAAGATCGTCATGCGCAAACCGGCGCTCATCCCGCTCATCGAATATTCCGGAGGACGCGGCTGGATCGCCACCAATGAAGATATCCAAGCCGCCTATGAGCTGACTCTGAAATACACCGGCCTAACCCTATCTCCAAACAGCGCCCTGTCTGTCGTCGGAGTCATGAAGGCCGTCGCGGCTGGCCACAAACTACGCGGCGCAGTCGTCTGTATGATTTGCGGGGACTAGAAGCAGAAAAGCATGAGATGAGGGTACTTCCCCCTCATCTCATGTTTATCCACTTGAATAACCCAAATAATCAAAGCGACCGCACCGCGCGGACGAAACGCTCGCCGCGCTCCAAGCGCGAGCCATCCATACCGCCGGCGTCGAAAGCAGGGCTGAATAGCACCCGATCTCCCTTGTTGGCGTGGTCGAGGGCCGAACGGACGGCCTCTTCGATGGTCGGCACCGAGACCACCTCTATCTTGTCGAGACGGCGGAGGGCCTCACGCTCCTTGAGCGTGCCGCTGCCGGGCAAGACTACCAGCGTATGAGCATAGTGGCCGACGGCCGCGTACATCTCGCGATAATCACCGCCCGAGTCCGCGCCGCCGACGATGACCACCAGGTTGCGGTTATTGGAGAGCATGGTCATGCCCGCGACCGTGGCTTGCGGTGAGACCGAGGCGGTATCGTTGATGAACTCGATATTCTTGACCTTCTTGACCGGCTCGAGCCGACCCTTGAGCGGCTTCCACTTGGACAGAGCCGCGATAGCCATATCATCAGAGACCTTGAATATCCGCGCGGCTTGGAGAGCCAGCGCGGCATTCTCGCGATCATAAGGATTGCGGTCTTTGGCATGCCAGCCGTCTGGCACAAGCGAGGATTTGGTGCGGAGCATCTTGGCCTTGGACTGCACGCCCGAAGAACGGATAGCATCGATGATCTGGTCAGTGCCGATGATGTAGTTGTTGTAAGTCTGGTATGACAGAATCTCGAACGGCGACTCACGGAAGGCATTCTTGGGCGGAACGGTCGTGAAGATAGCCACATGAGGGCTCCAGGACAGGGCGTGGATCTCCCCCATCATCTTTTCCACGATGCGCATGACGGCCACATCCCCATTCTTGATCTTGCGGAGGTGCGCCAAGACGCCCTGATCGGACTCCGGGTCGATGGTATAGCACGCGGGGCCTTCTGCCTCCTTGGAGGCCGCCTCGATCATCGGCGCGAGCATCGAGACTACGGTGGCCTTGCCGCAAGCGCCCATGACGGCGACGATGGTGACCGGAGGGGCCAGCTTGAGGAAGAGCGTCTCCGGATATTCGATCTCTATACCCTGCTTGCGAGCCTCGGCCAGGAATGAGGAGTTGCGCGGATATTCATGGGACAAGATGATCAGGTCCATGTCGAGGAGATCTTCAGGCGGCACGGAGCCGCAGAGACAGTCGGCTAGGCCGAGTTCCTTGAGAGAGGCGACATGATCGGAGATCCGCGCTTCAGCTCTCAAGTCATAGACAGAGACTAGCGCGTTCATCTTGATCAGGAACTTGATGTCGGTCAACATCTCGCCGTGGGGACCGATGCCTATGACGGCGATACGCTTGCCGAGGAAGTAGTCACGAGAAGCCATGACCGCAGTATACGACTTTCGGGCCCAAGTTCAAGGTTTGCCATTCACCCCACACCCCCTCATAAGCCTCTTGGTCTTGACCATCTCCTGGAGCATGGCTTGGAGGGTCACGGTATCCGAGTCTAGCGGCTCTGATTCGAGCACGAATCTGGACAGCCGCTTCATGAATACGCCATATAGGTCATAGAAATACTGCTCGAGGAGCTTGTTCTGGTGAGCGGGACGCGAGGCCGTGAGGTCGGCCGCCGGACCATCGAGGGCACGCAGGACTTCGACGGGGCGGCGAATGCCTTCGTACGATAACGACTCATGGGTAAGAACCCCATGCAACGATGGGGACACGACGGAATAGTTACGGATCATGTTAATAGTCTGCTTTGACGCTCTGGAAAGCGTCCTTGGTGATGACCACATGGTCTAGGACAGTGATACCGACGATCTTGCCAGCCTCTACGAGCTGGCGGGTGATCTCGACGTCTTCGGCCGAAGGCGTCGCGTCGCCGGATGGATGATTGTGGGCGAGGATGACTGCGGCAGCGTTGGCTTCGATGCCGGTGCGGAAGACTTCGCGCGGATGGATGATGTTGGCGTTCACAGTGCCGATCGAGATGATCTCATTCCTGATGACGCGGTTGCGGCTGTTCAGGAATAGGCCGCGCAAGCACTCTTTGGGCTGGGTGCGCAGGTCGACGAGATAGTCGTAGACGTCCTTGGCCGTGCGGATGACCGTGAAGCCGGACTCATGCTTGTCATAAGTGCGGCGCCCGAGCTCTCCGATGGCGACGATGGCGCAAGCTTTGAGAAGTGGGATATCCAGGCTTTCGGATAGCTGTTTCGGATCCCGTTCGGCCAGGATATTGTCCTCACCGTAGCCATGAATGATGCGTGAAGACATCTCTAGCACATCCTCCTTGACCGTACCGGTCTGCAGGACGAGCGCGAGCAATTCCGACAGCGACAAAACCTCCGGACCCTGGGCCAGGAGCTTCTCACGCGGCTTCTCTTCCGGCGGCAGATCCCTGAACATGAGCTGGCGCCCATGCAGAGGCCGATCGAGAAATAGCAGAGTGTCGGGAATGACGTATGCGCTCTTCTGCATGCGGGGATTATAACATGAATGGGAAGGTGGTAAGAGTGCAAGCAAGGCAGCGAACATCACCGCTCACGGACGCGATCAAGCCCCTGCAGGGGCTTGTCTATTCTCGGGATTTCTCTGCTGAGAAATCCCTCCGAAGTGTCCGCTCGGAGCGATGTTCTCTGCCTTGCTTGATTTATTACATCGCCTCGATCGCTTTGATGGTCTTGACCATCTCTGGATTCACGGGGTAGCGGGTCGGATCGATGGTCCGCTCGAAACAAGTACGGCCCTCTTTGTGAGCCCAGGAATCATTCATGCCTCCGGGATACGGGTATGAGATGTCTTTGCCGTAGTAAGCATCGCCGCCCATGCCGTATGAGGCTCCCCTGCCCCTGGTATCTTGGGACTCTAGGCTGAAGGTGGCACAAAGCTCGAATGACGGCATGGAGGACATGACCGGCGTCCACTTGGCGGTGTATTCGTAGAAAGCCTCCGTCTCGGGGTCCTTGGGCGGATAGAAGCCGGAGATGTCATCGGAGAGCTCCGTCAGGTTGTTCGGAAGCTTGCCGGTCTGTTGCCAGCGGCTGATCACCTGCCACTGGATATTGGTCAGATCGTTGACACGCTGGTTGTCGAAGCGGAGATCGCGCTGTTTCTGGGGAGAGCCGACGGCCACGAAGCCCATGACGATGGCGGCGAGGACCATGATCAGGCCGAACCAAGTGATCGTCCGGCGAGCCATCTTGGCCCACTTGTGCGTGTCGGCGATATTGAAGAAGTAATACTTGCCGACCGCGCCACCGACGAGCAGGATGACGATGATCTTGTAGATGAAGCGTGCGGTGATCTCGCCATTCAAGTAGACGTTGATGAGAGCGATGAGGTCACCGATGATGAGCACGGCCGCGAGGAAGAGCGTGAGATAGATGCGCCAACGGCGGATCCAGATGTCTTTCTTCTCCGACATCTTGACGATGTCACGGTTGATCAGCCATTCGAGGAGATAGAGGACCGGCACGAGGATGACCAGCATCGAGATCGGCCAGGCGATGGAGTTGGTGTAGTAATACCCAGCTAAGGCGTCAGGGTTGAAATAGTTGATGACGCTGAACGAGAGGTTGATAAGGGCGACTGCGGCCGCATAGAGGGCGACGGTTGCGCCTAAGTGAAGGAAGAAATCCTTCGGGGTGGCTTTGTTGTTCATGAGCCTATTATAACACGGTGCGCGCACTAGGGGTCGAACCTAGGACCTTTCGAGTATCAGTCGAATGCTCTACCAACTGAGCTATGCGCGCGTAAATGCAAATCTACCAAAAAATGACGACAAACGCTACCTGGGTGGGCACGAGAGGAGTCGAACCTCCATGGATTACTCCACACGCTCCTGAAGCGTGCGCGGCTACCAATTACGCCACGTGCCCAATCATCAAACCAAAGCCCGACACACACTATAGAGGAAATACCGAAAAGAGGCAAAACCATAAATGATTCAGGGCGCCGATCTTTCGATGGGCGCCCTGGTAGGGTTGTTGAGTGTCACCAGCGCAGGCTGAGGACAGTCAGGGTTACAATGAACAGACAGAACGGTACACATACACAGATGGTCAACCGTTCTTCAGGAGTAAGCTCCTGATACCCCGCGCAGAGGTTGTTATACCCAGCGTGGACATTGACCGACAAGAACCTCACAAATTTCCGCAAGGTTCCGACGCAGATGACCAGGGCGAACAAGATGTTCTCTCCCCAGATCCTGAGCCAGCTTTCTTTTTCCTCCACGGCTCTGACGGAGGTGGTCGAGCTAGTGTTCATAACTTAAAGGGCTATAGATAGATTATATCAGGTTTAGCACGTTTGTCAATCCCCCACCCCAGGCCACCAAATAGCCGCCTGAAGGGGCGGTTTTTTGTTTATAGGTAATTATGATATGCTGTGAGATATCATGAATTCGACTTATAAACAAAAAGTTTTTAGTTATTTTGCATCCTTTATCGTTCTACAGATTTATATCATTTGGGCGGGGAGGGTTCTGGGACAGAACTTTGCTCATGATTGGAGTCTCAATGAATTTCAAATATTGTTATTCCAATTAGTTTTGTTGTTTATATTCACATTTTTATCGAACAAAGTCCTAAAATACCTTACCATCGCCTTGATTGTTACATTCCCATTTACCATCTTTATTTTAGGAATTGGAAAAATATCAGTAATAATAGCCTCGGTTTTATTGATAGTTGGGTTTAGACACTTGTTTGATCGGTTATCCCCAAACCTTCAAAAGAAACTTCCTTGGGGCGTGATTATTATTGCCGCATTAATTTTTTATCTAACCAACGTTATTAATATTTTCTATTATATTCCAGGATTTCTAAGGTGATCAATACCTTATCATAGGCGAACGGAACAAAATAAAGAGCGCTAAATTACAAAAAACCCCCAGTTACGGCGGTTTTTTGGTGGATCTAATCGTGGTTATTTTATGCAACCAATCGCTTGTAAGTCCTTGTCATATCCATACATCTGTCCTATTTGTCCTTTGATATCAACCTCATAGTTAGACCTGCAGACGTTTTCTAGTGATCCCATACTGCTGTACTGTTTACTACTGTACTGTTCAGGATGCTCAATATAATTAATGATAGATTCGTATGAATTGTAGTAAGATGTGCGGTTCGCGGCATCTTTAGTATTCTCTATCCCACAAGTGAGGACTCTGTAGTATTCCTTGCATATAGGATATTGCTCCATTGTCTTTGGAATCTCCTTAATGATGATTGATGGAAGGGGGCCCCAATTTTTTACATTCAGTACGCATCTGTCTTGAGCAGAGTATCCTAAGGCATCTCTTTTTGTATCAAGACTCGTACACAAACTTGCATCTTTTTTCTGCTCTGCATAACGATATATGCAATCGCTTCTGCCATAAAGACCATTGTTGGCATCACCAAGGACATCACAGTCAGAAACGTTCTTTATATTTTTAAATACACAATCATAGACATCGGCATCGCCTGTCAGAAGAGAGGTACATTTTGATGCATCTCCTGAATTAGTAACCATGCTAGAAACTTGTGCCTTATGAGATTGTGCCATATTGCCCCCCAGGAGATACGAAGAGGATCGTATACAGTCGATTTCCTTTGCGTGTGAGAAGAATTGCGCATTACAATTATTTCTAACTAGATCTTCCAACGAACTGGTGGGAACTGATAACTGCGATACCATCTCAATGTTTTTTGACAGAATACTATCGAGATCTTGTTGACTAAGCGCCGCCATAGCTCCATTGTTCGGATTGCCAATATAAATATGATCAAAAAGATTGAAGACAGAGAATAGAACAAGGGCGGCCAAAGCTAAAATGAGGATTCCTATTCTCAGGAAGGTACTGAGGAAATTTAGGATAAGATGATTGAAGACGAATGAGATTAAAAAAAACGTCCCTATTAAAACAAGACCTTCGATCAAAACCACAAACCCAAGGGCTCCCAAGCCTATACGGTTACCGGCAAAACCTAGCAGGATAAAAATCGTTAGCGCTAGAAGATAGGATGGTCCAATTATGGAGAGCAATACTTTCCTGGAATGTATTAAAGACGCCACCAAGAATAACGCGTGGAGAAGAATAAGAGGCTCCGGAGCAAATATAGAGTACATAAAGCTCGACCCACTCCAAAACACAATGATTTGGAGAACTAAAGCTAAAACTAAAAATATTAAGGGTTTATTCACCAAATTAGAGGGAACCTCCGTATTTGGAACTACAGTAGGCGAGAATGGCTCTGGCAGTATCGTCTGATCCATTTATAACGACATTATAACACACCAAAAAACCGCCCCAGCATATAGCTAGACGGCGGTCATTTGCGGCATTTCTGCCATTAGCGCTCTTTATTTTGTTCCGTTCGCCTATGAGCGATTCAATTGAGATCGCCCATATGGTGTCGGGATTCGTTCCCGACTAAGCGCTCCTGTTTAACGATCAGAGAGCGATCATCATGATCTTGCGATCATATCGACTATAAGTCAGTTCAGGCCGAAGCCTGAAAGACGGTTGATTCTTTGAAATATTCCACGAGCAGCTTCCGCTACCCGTGCCTTGTTACGACTTACCCCCTGTCATCGAATTTGCCGTAGGCCCGCGTAAAGCGAGATTTCGGGCACCTCCGACTCCCTTGGGTTGACGGGCGGTGAGTACAAGACTTGAGAACGTATTCACCGCAGTATAGCTGACCTGCGATTACTAGCGATTCT
>Ga0172379_10000784_pt1 | contig 74207 bp, 53 predicted proteins | sample GrowelOW334metaG_FD_119756 | JGI IMG/M metagenome (GOLD analysis project Ga0172379, IMG submission 119756) | Groundwater microbial communities from an aquifer near a municipal landfill in Southern Ontario, Canada - Groundwater well OW334 metaG | ecosystem: Environmental > Aquatic > Deep...
AATAGACTGTAAACCCCAAAGAGTATCTCCAACCGGTTGATATAATGAATCGTAATTGAAATAAAAAACTAAGGCTGCTATTGATAACCGGTAGTAGTTTTTTTCCGGATCCGGATCCGGAAAGGTTACGTTAAATTTGTTGACATCATATCCATACTCGTCTTTTACTATTCCAACGGAATCGAACGAAACTATAGGAACAGGCTGCAATAGCTGCACGCTGCTGGTAACCGTAGTCAAATTAGAAACCGATACCTGAATAGTATAGCTAGTGCCGGCCTCAGCCCTTTTATCCATCGATTGATAATATCCATTTTCAACCAAAGGTAAAACATCTATCAACAGATTGTTACTGAATATTTCTACTGTTGCATTATTCAGGTATAGGGCTGCTTGAATTCTATCGGTAACTAAATTGCTCCTATAAACTTGCGCCGAAAAAAGTTCACCTTCGGAAAAAACAGAATTCACAACAATTTTTCGATCACTTTCAGCTATTTTTATGGGCACTTCTTTTTGGCAACTTAATAAAAACAAAGTGACAAAAACCAGTATATATTTAGGTTGAAAAAATAGACCCATATAATTTATTACTTTCATACAAATTGCATTTAAATTAAAACTCAAAATGATAGGCAATGGATGGAATGATGGGGAACAAGCTAAATTGATACAACTTAAGCTGACCCGTTTTATCATAATCCCAATCCAAATAAAAAGGGTTTTGCCGGTTATAGGCATTATACACTGAAAAACTCCAGGTACGTTTCCCCCATTTTTTTTGTTTATGGAAGTTTATTCCTATATCAAGGCGGTGATAAGCAGGCATTCTATAATTATTGCGGTTTTCATAATAGGTAATATCTCGCCCATAGTTATAATTGTACCCATTGAAACCCATTGGATAATAAGCCGGATAAGTTTCTACTCCTAATGTTGTGGCATTTCCGGTACCATAAACCCAGGTAAGTCCCATATCAATGTGATCGTTAAATGAATGAGAAATAACAATACTTACATCGTGTCGGCGGTCGTAAGTATATGGAAATTCTTCACCAAAGCTAATTTCCTGCCCGGGACGGTTGAATAAACGGGTTGATTTTGAAAGCGTATAACCAATCCAACCGGTTGTTTTACCCAATTTTTTCATCAGCAATACTTCCAGTCCGTAGCTCTTTCCTTCACCCAGTGCCACTTTGCTTTCCCAATCGTTTTCGAATGAAAAGATACTGGCTCCTTCTTTGTATTCAACCAGGTTATCCATGGTTTTATAAAACCCTTCAACGCTTATTTCGTAATCGGCACTAATTTCGTAAACCGAGCCAAGTGCAATTTGCTGGGCTTTTTGAGGTTTTATAATATCGGTAGCAGGTACCCATAAATCGGTTGGCAATCCTATTTTAGCAGTTGCCAGAAGATTGATGTATTGGTTCATCATGGCATACGATGCTTTTACGCTCCATTTTTCAGTTAATAAAAACCGCGCTGAGACACGGGGTTCCAATCCATTGTAAAAACTGTCACGTACCTTAAATGCCGACCAACGCAAGCCAGCATTTATTTTAAGTAAATTGCCAACCCTGATATCATCCTCGGCATACAAACCCAGTTCATGAGTATATAATTTACTATTCCCAAAATTAGCCTCTTCAGTAACCCCATTTTCATTGGTTGCAATAGCAAAAGCTCCCGGACTATAGGTATGATAGGTATCATCAAATCCAAACTTTATGGAATGGTTGGGATTCGGAAAATAATCAAAATCAATTTTTCCACCCCAATCAGAAATTCCTGAAATATATTCGTAGGTGCTTGGTTTTTGCCCATCAGACGATTCTTTGGCACCGGTAGTCATTTGATATCTGCTATAAGTAGCGGTAGTATTCGAAAAAAGTTTGTCGGAAATGGCATAATTCCACCGTAGGGCAGTGGTAATATTTCCCCACCAAAAACCGGCTTCACTGCTATAGGAATGATTTGTAGTGAAATATTCGCCAGTTTCCGGATTGTAGTCGTCATAAGAATACGAATTGGCTTCCTCGGAATAAGCCTTATCTTTTCCTGCATAAGCGCTCAAATACAATCGGCTCCTTTCCGAAAACTTATGGTTAATTTTGGCATTGAAATCATAAAAATAATATCCAGCTTTAAACTTATCCATTCCCATACTTCTGCCTGACGCTTGAACAAAAGGATATGCCAAAAGATCCAAGTAAGTCCGGCGCCCTGAAACAATAAACGAGGTTTTTTCTCCAATGGGTCCTTCGAGAGCTAACTTTGATGAAATTATACTCACTGAACCTGTTCCATGAAACTCTTTTGAGTTTCCCTCTTTCATACTGATATCGAGCACCGAAGAAAGCCTTCCTCCATAGCGGGCAGGAAACCCTCCTTTAACTAATTTAACATTCTGAACAGCATCGGAGTTAAACACTGAAAAGAAACCAAACAGGTGATTCACATTGTAAACCGGAACCCCATCCAATAAAATTAAATTTTGATCAGGGCCACCCCCACGAACATACATGCCACTCATACCTTCGGAACCACTTTGCACTCCAGGTAACAACTGTATTGATTTAATAATATCTGCTTCGCCCAAAAGGCCAGGTAAGTTTTTGATGGTTTTCATGGGAATTTCAACCAAACTCATTTGGCTGCTTTCCGCTCCTGATTCCGATTTTTTTCCCTGAACTAAAACTTCTTTAATCTCAATGGATGGTTTTAATTCAATGGAAAGTGTTTTATTAGCATTTAACTCCAACTCCTGTTGATAGGTAGCATACCCAACATAAGAAATGGTAAGCAAAATTTTTCCCTGCGGTAAGGTTAAGGAATAAAAACCAAAGCTGTTAGTTATGGTACCCTTAAGGTCGCTGGTATTATACACATTGGCCCCAATTAGTTTTTCACCGTTTTCAATATCGGTAATATACCCACTGATGGTGAATTTTTGAGCCCATAAAATCCCTAAATTAAACACTATAAATAATAGTAAGAGAGCCTTTTTTATCATTAATTGAGTTTGGTTAAATTATGGTTAATAAAACGTACACAAGATAGTTTTATTCTACAAAGCAGACAAAAAAAATAATCAATGGAAATCAATAGCATCGGGTTAATACCAAAGCACCGTTTCATAACGATTCCTCTCGTGTAGCCAATAAAGTTACTAAGTTTATTCAGCATCAACATATTTTGTTAAAACAGAATCAAATAACTATTTTTGAATAAAAAGCTGTATGAACGAATTTAATAGAATATCAAAAGAGCTGGAGCTATTGATTCAAAAATGGGAACCCATTTTATTAGCCCTTCCTCAAGAAACACTCATCAATCGCCGAAACAGTCAGAACCGGAACATTAAACAAATTTTGGGTCACCTGATAGATTCTACTTCAAATAACACCCACCGGGTGGTACACCTGCAATATCAAAAAAGCCCATTGGTTTTTCCAAATTATGCTACCTATGGAAATAACGATCGATGGATTTCTATTCAAAACTATCAGGAAGAAGATTGGAAAAACTTGATTCAGTTATGGAAGTATTCTACCCTTCATTTTTGCCATGTAATTGAGTATGTAGATAAAGAAAAACTCAATAATCAATGGTTATCATCGGCTCGAAAAAAAATAAGCCTTCAGGAAATGGTTATCGATTTTCCGAAGCATTTTATGTTACACCTAAAAGAAATTAAAGAATTGATTTAATGTAAAGTTCTTTACTATCATTTTAATAATCAGGCCAGAAAAGAACCATTACAAATAAATAAAACCGGGGATATCGTTTGGTGGTATGAGGTCGTAGCGGATTTAAAACTCAAATCTGCCCAACCGACACGAAATATATAACAAAGATTCGATTATTGAATCGCTGAAAACCAGACATTCCTTATATGGTGGGTTATGTGGCGTTATTTATATACTTCAACTGATTTCAATAGCAATTCCGATTTTCGTTTTGACATTTTAGAACCTAACCATATTGAACCGATTCCAATACCAATCGGTAAATAAACTGAGAATCCCTTAGAATGTATAAAATCAGAACTTGAATCATTATGATTAATTGAATTTATAAATCCAAAAATAATTGATGTAGCTCCCGCAAGGTAAAAAATTGTACTCCTTTCACTGTACATTTTTGCTTCATTCAAAATTGTCATACTTTCTTGATTATCAGAACAGCTAATAACTAAATTTTTATATTTTAATGATTGGAGGTCGCCATATCCTTTATTATAATAATTTAAATTATGGGATTCAATTTTTTTTGTGTAATCCCCCCACATCTGATTTGATGATAAATAGATATTGGTAAAATTAGTATTTACCCTTAATTCTACTTTTGTGAACAAATTAATTGAACCAGTATGAGTTCTCAATGCAAAATAGTTCTTTCCTTTATTTTCTATTTTATTAGTATTTGCCCAAAAATAATTATTGTATTTAATAAACTTTATATGCGACAATTCCACTTTAAGAGAATCTATAATCATGTAAGCATATCCGTTTTCATTCAATACATCGAAATTATTTCCAGTAAAAATATTGCCTGAGTAGGTATATATTAGGTTTTCTACATTGCTTTCGATGGTTTTTAGAGATATATTATTCTTTATTGTTGTGTCATTTTCAATGTTAGTTTGAGCTTGACCAGTTAAGATGAAGCATTGTAAAATAATGCTAAGTATAAATGCTATTTTTTTCATTTTTATATCTAAAAATATATTTGTTCCTATCCTGTAAATTATTCCTAATTATGAGAAAACTATCAATCAAATTACTTTCCAGCTTTAAATCTATCACTGAATTTAATTGGCTGCTATTATCTCACCATAATGCCGCACAATTCACTAATAACACCTGTATAAAATAATTGCCCGCAATAATTTAAAAATCAGTAACGGGCAAATTATTTATTGAATTAAACTAAACTTTAACTGTTGAAAAGTAAACTTAAAGCCAAAATACTTACCCCAAAATAACTTCTACCTGATATTCTTTACCAGCAGGTAAAAGTGGAATTATATTTCCAGCTATTTCTTTGCCATCAACCATCATTTTTTTAACTCCCTTTTGTGCTTTATTAGGGTTGCTTACCTTAATAATGTATGTAGCACCGCGGAACTTACGAGTGATAGTAAAACCCTCCCATTTTGAAGGAATACATGGGTCAACTACCAATCCATCATAATCGGGGCGAATACCTAAAATGTAGTTAGCAACGCTTGTAAATGTCCATGCAGCGCAACCAGTTAACCAGGAGTTCTTGGCTTCGCCGGGTTTGAAAGCATCTTTACCTGCAATCATTTGGGCATATACATAAGGTTCGGTTTTATGTAAATCGCTTATTTCTTCCAAATAGGAAGGTGTAATTTTTTCGTAATATTCCCAAGCACGATTGCCATTGCCATTAACGGTTTCACCAATAATAATCCATGGGTTATTGTGGCAGAAAATACCTGCGTTTTCTTTGTAGCCTGGAGGGTAACTCGAAATTTCACCATACTCAATGTAATACTTAGTATAAGCCGGATTGTTTAATACAATACCGTATTTGCAATCAAGGCGTTCTTTAACAGCATCGAGGGCTTTGGTAACCAGGCCTTCTTCTTTCCCAATTCCGGCCATGGTACACCATCCATTGCTTTCAATAAATATTTTACCTTCTTCGCATTCGTTGCTACCAATTTTATTGCCATAATAGTCATAAGCACGGAGGAACCATTCGCCATCCCAGCCATGTTTCTTTATAGCCTCAACCATTTTGTCCACTTCTTTTTGAGCACGGACAGCTTCGTTGTTTTTGCCAATTCGTTTGCAAAGTGCAACATAATCGCGGCCATAAACCACAAACAAACCGGCAATCATTACCGATTCAGCTTTTGTTCCAATTGCATTGTTTTCGGTAGTTTGGAACGATTCGTTCGGGTCGTTCGAAAAGCAGTTCAGGTTCAAACAGTCGTTCCAGTCGGCACGGCCAATAAGTGGCAACCCGTGAGGCCCAACATTATTAATTACATGGTCGAACGAAACGGTTAAGTGATCGAACATGGTGCGCGCAATGGTCACATCGTTGTCAAAAGGAACCATTTCATCAAGAATTTTGAAATCGCCTGATTCTTTAATGTAGCTGGTAGTTCCCAAAATTAACCACAACGGGTCATCGTTAAATCCACCGCCAATATCGTTGTTACCTTGTTTAGTTAACGGTTGATATTGGTGATAGCAACCACCATCAGGAAATTGTGTTGAAGCAATGTCGATAATGCGTTCGCGGGCACGTGCCGGAATTTGGTGAACAAAACCAATTAAATCTTGGTTGGAATCGCGGAAGCCCATTCCACGGCCAATACCCGATTCGAAGTACGATGCCGAGCGTGAGAAGCAGAAGGTAATCATACATTGGTATTGGTTCCAGATGTTTACCATTCTATCTAATTTTTCGTCGTGCGATTTAACCGAATAAACACTTAGAAGGTTATCCCAGTAAGTGCGAAGTTCAGCAAGGGCCGAATCAACTTTAACCGGGGTATCGAATTTAGCAATGGTTTCTTTGGCTTTTTTCTTGTTGATAATATTTTTCGATTCCCATTTTTCCTCTTGTTTGTTTTCAACGTATCCAAGAACAAAAACAAAATCTTTGCTTTCGCCGGGTTTTAATTCTACTTCAATGTAGTGCGATGCAATGGGCGACCAGCCGTGAGCTTCTGAGTTCGATGGTTTACCAGCCAACACGGTTTGAGGTTCATCAAAGCCATTGTATAAGCCAAAAAATGTTTCGCGGTCGGTATCGTAACCCTTAACCGGAGTATTCACCGAGTAGTAGGCATAATGGTCGCGGCGTTCTTTGTATTCTGTTTTGTGATAGATAACCGAATCTTCTATTTCCACTTCGCCGGTTGAAAAGTTGCGCTGAAAGTTTTCCATGTCGGCAGCGGCATTCCACAAGGCCCATTCAACAAACGAGAATACCTTTAGCTTTTTGGTTTCTTTTGAGTTGTTGGTAAGCGTCAGCTTTTGAACTTCGGCCCAAGTTTTTAAAGGCACAAAATACAGGGCTTTTGCCGATACACCATTTTTATGGCCTTCAATTTGGGTGTAATTCATCCCATGACGGCATTCGTAAAAGTCGAGTTCTGTTTTGCAGGGTTTCCATCCGGGTGACCATATTGTACCGCCATCGTTGATATAAAAGTATTTACCACCGCTATCCATAGGCACGTTGTTGTACCTGTAACGGGTCAAGCGCCTGAATTTAGCATCCTTATAAAAGCTGTATCCTCCAGTAGTATTCGATATGAGTGAGAAAAAATCTTCGTTTCCTAAATAATTTATCCATGGCCAGGGAGTTTTTGGATTGGTTATAACATATTCCCTGTTTGCATCATCAAAATAACCGTATTTCATACTAAATTTTTTAATTGTTTTTATTAATGGATTTGCCGTAGGCATTTATATAACTGATCGTTAACTCACAATTTATATTTAATTACGATAGTTTTATGCTTGGCTAACCAATCCGTATTTTTATACAAAAAAATCGAATCGTTCTTTGCGTGTTTTATCGTACACATCTCTGCTAAACATAAACAATTGGGCGGGTTTATGGGCAACACCAATTTGCTTTTCTTTTAGCGGTACAACGTAATTCATTTGCGAAACTTTTTTCCGGAAATTCCGTTTGTCAAATTGAGTTCCCAAAATTGCTTCATACAATTTCTGCATTTGCGATAGTGTAAATTTAACAGGCAATAATTCAAACCCGATGGGTTCATGCCAGAATTTATAACGCAAATGTTCAATTGCTTTCTCCACAACAAAATCATGGTCATAAGCCAATCCTTTTGCGTTAGTAACTGGATACCATGCTGCATTTCTTCCTTTTTGAATAATGTTAACGTTGGTTGATGGTAACAAGGAATAATAACCAATGGTTACAACCCGGTCGCTAAAAACATCACCACAATTCTCTAACCAAAGTTGATCGTTTGGATGATGCAGCCGATCCAGCGCTCCAAATGAATAAAACTGTTTTAACGGAAGATTTTCTAACCCTGTTAAATCTTTAACGATGCGCGCTGCTGCCGAATCTAAATCTTCATTTTCGTAAATATGATAACCAGTCAGCGTTAAATCAGAAAAAACTACTTCAGTGGTATTAGGCAGAATTAATGTTCTATCTACTAAAATAACATTCAGTTGTTCTGAATCAAATCCCAAGATTACACAATCAACTGAAATACTTTGCATTAATTTTCTTACCGTCATTTTTTTGATTTAAAAATTAATTCTTCCGTTATAAATCCAATGCAAAAGTAAAAAACTCCATCCATTTATATTTAAAAAGATATAATTTGTGTAATACTTACACTTTTTTGTTGAACAAAAATAAACAATCTTCTGAATATTACAAACAAAAATTCAAGCACAGTTATCAAATGTGTATTTAATACACTTTTATGCTTCTTTCAGTAAAACTATATAACTTTACTTAATATCCAAATCATTATTTAACAGGTTCATTGGATAAAATGAGTAAGAAAATGAATTTTACCCATTTCTATAGTAAGGATTTAAATACAATAATTAAATGGTACAGAGAATAGGATTTAAAAACATTTAATACATAATTAATTATCAAATAAACTAGATAGTGTTTTTTATACACTTATAATCAACAATTAAATTGTAAGCTCTTTAAAACATTTTATGTATAATAATAATAAAGTGTGTTAAAAACACTTAATTTAGCTGAAAGAACTCAAAATTGGTTTTATGAAGTGCTTTACTAGGAATTCAGACTAGTGCAAAACTAATTAGCTTTTAATTAAAATCAAACATAAAAAAATAATCATGAAAAGAGTTAAAATTGTTTTATTAGCATTTAGCATTGCATTTCTGACTAACTGCAAAAGTAATAGGAATGAATCGGCTCAGAAACATTGGGAAAACATAACTGTAAAAGGAAATAGGTTCGTTGCCGGGACTGAACCCATTAATTTTAAAGGTCTTTGTTTGGAAGATATTGGCGAATTGATGAATAATGGACATTGGAATAAAAACTATATCGATCAGGCATCGAAATGGAATGTAAACGTGGTGCGATTCCCAGTTCATCCAAAACATTGGAACCGGTTGGGAAAAGAAAAATATTTGGAAGAACTAAAAAAAGGAGTAGAATGGGCTAAAGAACGTAATATGTATTGCATTATCGACTGGCATGTAATTGGAAACATGAAAGACGAAAAATGGCAAAACCCCATGTATGAAACTACTTTAATTGAATCGTTGGACTTTTGGGCAACCATTGCAAAAACTTTTAAAGATGAACCTGCTGTAGCCTTTTATGAACTATACAATGAACCTACGGTATTCAATGGAACATTGGGCGAAATGAACTGGCAGGAACTAACGACCATTTACCAACAAATATTAGACACTATTAAAACCTACGATAAAAATACTACTGCTTTATTGGCCGGTTTCAATTGGGCTTACGACCTTAAGGAATTAAATACCTACGATCCGAAAATTGAAAACGTTGGATATATTACTCATCCTTATCCTCAAAAAAGTGAACAACCCTGGCCTGCAAAATGGGATGAATATTTTGGATTTGTTACCGATAAATATCCGGTATTTGCTACTGAATTTGGTTTTGCTTACCCCAATCAGGTGGGTGCCCACATTCCTGTAATGGGAGATGAAACCTATGGCGAAGAAATATTAAACTACTTTAATAGCCACAATATTTCCTACACCTTATGGGTATTTTCGTGGCATTGGTATCCAACGTTACTTAAAGATTCAACTTTTGCCATTCAAGAAGGACAAGGTGAGTTTTTTTATAAAAAATTCACTGAAACTAAATAATCACCCTACCATTCGTAGAATAAAATTCCAGCATGTATAAACTTGCTGGAATTTTTATTTAAATACTTGTACAACCTTCACTAGTTAGTCCAATTTTTTTCTCATTTTTGAACATCTAATAATAAAAATGGTAACCATACTCGACGATAATATTACCTATTTAAAAGGTGTAGGCCCAGATAAGGCCAATACGCTGGCCAGTGAATTGGGCATAAAAACTTATGGCGATTTGGTTTATTATTTCCCCTACCGATACCTCGACCGCACAAAATTTTATACCATCGGCGAATTGAATGCTGAAATGAATTACATTCAAATTAAAGGAAAAATTGTACACATTGAAATTGTCGGTGAAAAGCGTAAACAACGCATGACAGCTATACTAAGCGATGGCACTGGAACCATAAAACTGGTGTGGTTTCAGGGAATTAAATGGCTGGCTGACCGGATTAAACTAAATACGCACTATGTGGCTTTTGGCAAACCAACCGAATTTAACGGGTCGCTAAATATCACTCATCCCGAGTTGGAGGAGTTGGTTAAATTTCAGGAAAAATTGGATTACAATTGGCTGGCTTTTTACAATACCACTGAAAAGATGAAAGCCAAATACATCAATTCGAAAGCCATCCATAACATGCTTATAAACCTTCTGCCTTTGTTAAAAGACAAGCTTACCGAAACGTTACCCGCATATTTAATTGAAAAACACAAACTACTGAATTTGTACGATGCTCTTTATAATGTTCATTTACCTTTAAGTCAGGATAAACTCCAGATTGCACAATTTCGGTTAAAATTTGAGGAACTGTTTTACATCCAACTAAAAATATTGCGCTTAAAACATTACCGCACCACCCATTTTGGGGGCTACCGGTTTGAAAAAGTTGGCGATTATTTCAATCGGTTCTTCAAGGAAGTTCTGCCTTTTGAACTTACCAATGCCCAAAAAAAAGTACTGCGCGAAATACGGGTTGACACCAATACCGGTAAACAAATGAACCGGTTGCTTCAAGGCGATGTTGGTAGCGGAAAAACTTTAGTAGCTTTAATGACCATGCTATTAGCCATTGATAATGGGTTTCAAACCTGTATTATGGCTCCAACTGAAATATTGGCCAATCAACATTTCCAAACCATTTCGGAGTGGGTGGTTCCTTTAGGATTAACCATTGAACTTTTAACCGGCTCCACCAAACAAAGCAAACGAAAAACCTTGCATGCAGCCCTTCAAAATGGCGAATGCAAAATACTAATTGGAACCCATGCCCTATTGGAAGATCCGGTGCAATTCCTGAACCTGGGAATGGTGGTAATTGATGAACAGCATCGTTTTGGAGTAGCACAACGGGCTAAACTTTGGAAAAAAAATGTGCAGCCACCCCACATATTGGTTATGACCGCCACTCCTATTCCACGAACATTGGCTATGACGCTTTATGGCGATTTGGATGTTTCCGTAATTGATGAGTTGCCTCCCGGACGAAAACCAATTAAAACCTTGCATTATAATGATGCCAAACGACTGCGTGTTTTTGGTTTTATTAAGGAACAAATTGAATTGGGACGGCAAATTTATATTGTATATCCACTGATAAGGGAATCGGAAGCCATGGATTATAAAGACCTGGAAGACGGATTGGAGAGCATTTCAAGAGCTTTTCCGCCACCAAAATTTGCTATTAGCGTGGTACATGGCAAAATGAAGCCAGAAGAGAAAGACAAGGCGATGGATTTATTCGTGAGGAAACAAACCCAGATAATGATTGCCACTACCGTGATAGAAGTAGGTGTAAATATCCCCAATGCATCGGTTATGGTAATTGAAAGTGCCGAACGGTTTGGCCTTTCGCAATTGCACCAGCTCCGCGGTCGGGTTGGTCGGGGTGCCGATCAATCCTATTGCATTCTTATGACTGGCTACAAATTAACAACCGATGGCAAAACCCGCATCAAGACTATGGTTGAAACCAACGATGGCTTTGAAATATCGGAAGTTGATTTAAAACTCCGAGGCCCAGGTGACATTGAAGGAACTCAGCAAAGTGGCCTCCCCATTGACTTGAAAATTGCCAATTTAGGACACGATTCTCAAATACTGGGCTTTGCGCGCCAAGTTGCCGAAGAAATCCTATCGGTTGATCCGAACCTCGGCGAACCTCATAATTTTGTTTTGCGGAAAACAATGGAACAAAAATGGAAATACGAATTTAACTGGAGCCAAATCTCTTAAAACAAAATCACACCCCCCACAATTTGCATTCGTTTGCACAAAACACCTACATTTATCATCACTTTTAGAGCCAAGTAAACCCCTACCCGATGAATTATTTCTAATTTTGTGTCGTAATAATTTTTAAAAAACTATGAACAACGAATTAAATCAATTAGAAAAAAACGCTCCCGATAAAAAAAGAAATGTCGCTTCAAAAAAAAATTCCGACTCTTCTTCAAAAAAACAAATCAAAAACGCTTCAATACTTATTCCTACCTGGGAATGGGAGAACAATCCGGAATACGATGAATTTTGGAAAAACAATTAAGTTGGTTGTCCTACAAATTTTTAAGTATGGGTAAGTTGCCTAAAAGTGTATTGATAAATTATCACAAAAAATTCCCATAATTGAATTTGCCTTTTCATGTTTTACAACTTATAAAACATAAAAATCAAACAGTTTTACCCATTCAATTGCAATAAATACAGCATAATAAGGCTTGTTCCGTATTTATTTATAATCATCCTAAATAAGGTTTTCAAGTCAGCATTTGGGCAAAAATCCTTCCGATTCAATTTCAAACATTTTACATTTGCGCAAAATCATAAAAATTAGATGAACCATTCATCCATTTCCCATCAAGGACTTGTGGAATCAGTAAATAATGGGATTGTAAAAGTAACTATTACCAGTGTTTCAGCTTGTGCATCTTGCCATGCTCAAGGGGCTTGCAGTGCATCTGATATACAAAACAAAGTGGTTGAAGCCACTGATTACAAAAAAAAGGTTAAACCCGGCGATTGGGTTACGGTTGTCACCAAAGAATCAATGGGTTTGAAAGCCGTATTTTTTGCTTACATACTTCCTTTTATTCTGGTACTTCTTTCGCTTATTATCGGACATATTTATTCAATCAATGAATCAGCATCCGGTTTAATTTCTCTTTCAATCTTAATACCTTATTATTCAATACTTTATTTATTTAAAAATATTCTGAAAAAGTCCTTCATTTTTGAAATTGAATCATAAATTTTTGAAAATATGAGCATCACGATTATTTATACCATTCTAGCACTTAGCCTTTTAGGATTGCTTTCGGCTGTAATTCTTTACTTTGTGGCTCAACAGTTCAAAGTAATTGAGGATCCTAGAATTGATGAGGTGGAAGGTATGTTGCCGGGCGCAAATTGTGGGGGTTGTGGTTACGCCGGATGCCGACAATTAGCAGAAACTATGGTAAAATCAGATGATATGGCTGATTTGAATTGTCCGGTATCAGAATCATCGGCAATGGTAGCCATAGCCAATTATTTAGGACACGAAGCTTCCACCGTTGAACCAAAAATTGCGGTAGTCCGTTGCAATGGAACTTTTACCCATAGAGCGAAAACAAATACCTACGACGGAGCCAGTTCCTGCGCCATTGCTTCAGCTTTATATTCGGGCGATAGCGGATGTAGTTATGGCTGCTTAGTCCATGGTGATTGTGTGACCGTATGCAAATTTGGTGCTATGTACATGGATCCACTTACGGGATTACCCGTTATAATTGAGAAAAAATGTGTTGCCTGCGGTGCTTGCGTAAAAGCTTGCCCCAAGAAAATTATTGAATTGCGGAATAAAGGGAAAAACAGCCGCCGAATCTATGTTTCTTGTATCAATAAAGACAAAGGTGGAGTTGCTAAAAAAGCTTGTTCAGCCGCTTGCATTGGCTGTGGAAAATGTGTAAAAGCTTGTCCTTTTGATGCAATTACTTTGGAGAACAATCTCGCTTATATCGATTTTAATAAATGTAAATTATGCCGTAAATGCGTCATGGAATGTCCAACAGAGGCTATAGTTGAGCTAAACTTTCCGGCACGAAAGCAAGTTCAATCAGAAACCATAGAACCAGCAAGCAATGCTGCAGAAAACAGTAATACTTCAAACGATTAAAAATTAGGAGGAAAACGTGTTAAAAACATTTAAAAAAGGTGGCGTTCATCCGGCCGAAAACAAATTATCAGCCCACGCTCCTATTATTAAAGCAGAAATACCAAAAACCGTAACCATACCTTTGGGTCAGCATATTGGAGCTCCATCGAGTCCAATTGTTACCAAAGGGGAAACTGTAAAAGTTGGACAAATCATTGCAAAAAGCAATGGGTTTGTTTCGGCGAATATTCATTCCTCGGTTTCAGGAGTTGTAGCCAAGATTGAAGATACATTCGATATTACCGGTTTTTCAAGACCTGCAATTTCTATTACTGTTGATGGTGACGATTGGTTGGAAACTATTGATCGAACAGAAACCATAAATAGCAATCTGGATTATCAACCGGAACATATCATTAAAAGAGTCCAGGAATCAGGCATTGTAGGTTTGGGAGGAGCCACCTTTCCAACTCACATTAAATTATCGGTTCCAACAGGCAAAAAAGCTGAATTTCTGATAATAAATGGAGTAGAATGCGAGCCTTATCTGACAGCTGACCATCGCCTGATGATGGAAAAAGGAGAGCAGGTATTAATCGGCACAAAATTATTGATGGCTGCTTTAGGAGTTAATAAGGCTTATATTTGCATAGAAAACAACAAGCCCGACGCCATTCAGCACCTAATGCAATTAGCAAAAAAGTATCAACCCATTCAAGTGGTTCCCTTAAAAGTTAAATATCCTCAAGGTGGCGAAAAACAATTGATAAATGCAGTACTTAAACGCGAAGTTCCATCGGGTGGATTGCCTATTGATTTGGGCGTTATTGTGCAAAACGTAGGAACTGCCTTTGCCGTTTATGAAGCCGTTCAAAAAAATAAACCTCTATTTGAACGCATAGTAACCGTAACAGGAAAAACAGTTAAAAAACCATCAAACTTTTTAGTGCGCATTGGTACACCAGCCATTCAATTGGTTGAAGCTGCCGGTGGAATCCCTGATGATACCGGTAAAATAGTTGCTGGCGGCCCCATGATGGGTAAAGCCTTAAACTCGTTGGATGTGCCCATCACAAAAGGGGCTTCAGGAATTCTTCTTTTTGATCGAAAAGAAGGGAAGCGGTTACCAATTAGTCCTTGCATCCGCTGCGGAAAGTGTGTTTCGGTTTGCCCAATGGGGCTTGAACCCTATCTTTTAATGACACTTTCGGAAAAACAGATTTGGGACCGTAGTGAAAAAGAAAATACTATGGATTGCATGGAATGCGGTTCATGTATGTACACCTGTCCCGCAAACAGGCCTTTACTTGACTATATCCGGTTAAGCAAATCAACCGTAGGACAACTTATCAGAACTCGAAAACAATAACTTGTAGAATAAAAATGGAAAAATTACTACATATATCTCCCTCCCCACACATAGCAGGGGAATACTCGGTACAAAAAATTATGTATGGGGTTTTGCTGGCATTGCTTCCTGCATTTGCGGCATCTGTCTACTTTTTTGGGATAGGTGCTATTGTTGTTACCGCAACCGCAGTTGTCAGTTGTGTGGCATTTGAATATTTAATCCAAAAATATCTAATTAAAGGAACTCCTACCATTTTGAATGGTTCTGCCGCATTAACCGGTGTGTTGTTAGCTTTTAATGTTCCTAGTAATTTACCCATATTGCTGATTGTTATTGGTTCGATGGTAGCTATTGGAATTGGCAAAATGTCGTTCGGTGGATTGGGGCAAAACCCATTTAACCCTGCCTTGGTTGGCCGGGTATTTCTTCTTATATCATTTCCGGTTCAAATGACCAGTTGGCCATTGCCCATGGGTTTCCAAACCAAATATTTTGATGCAATAACTGGTGCTACGCCATTAGCTCTTGTTAAAGAAGGAATTAAAAATGGGCAAACACTTTCTAGTATCGAAAATATACCCAGCCACATGAATCTATTTTATGGAGCCATGGGTGGAAGTATTGGCGAAATATGTGCCCTTGCTTTAATCTTAGGATTTGCATTTATGCTATATCGCAAAATAATTACTTGGCACATACCGGTATTCCTTATTTCAACCATATTTGCTTTTACTGGAATAATGCATTTAACAAATCCTGAAAAATATGCCGACCCCCTGTTTCATATTTTAACCGGAGGCGTAATGTTGGGAGCAATTTTCATGGCAACCGATATGGTTACTTCACCTATGACCCATAAAGGTATGGCTATCTTTGCCATTGGCATAGGCTTAATCACTGTTATTATTAGGCTTTTTGGAGCCTATCCTGAAGGAATTTCATTTGCAATTTTAATTATGAATGCATTTGTTCCTTTGCTGAACAAATGGACAAAACCCACCCGATTTGGAGAGGAGGTACTCAATGGCTAAAAAAGAATCAACCTTTAAAAATATGGCAATCACCCTATTATCAATTACCTTGATTGCCTCAGCAAGCCTTGCCATGGTTTACAATGTTACAAAAGAACCTATTAAACTGGTTCAAATTGAAAACAAAAACAAATCAATAAAGGAAGTATTGCCGGATTTTGATAATCAACCGTTTACTGAATTGTACAAAATTCCGTCCGATGGCGATTCGCTGGTTTGTTATCCGGGTAAGCTAAATGGCGAAATAATTGGTGTAGCAGTTGAAACCTATACAAAAAAGGGTATAGCGGTTTTATAAGCATCATGGTTGGTTTTAAACCCGATGGTACCATTATTAATTATTCCGTAATTGAACATAAAGAAACACCTGGTTTGGGAACTAAAATGGTTGATTGGTTTAAAACCGATAAAAAGGAACAAAGCATTATTGGTAAAAATCCGGGCATAAATAACCTTACTGTTAAAAAAGACGGTGGTGAAGTAGATGCTATAACTGCGGCTACTATCAGTTCGCGGGCATTTTGCGATGGCATCCAAAGGGCATATAATGCCTATATGAATTCAAAAAAAGCAGGGGAAGAACAAACCGTTCAAACGAATTAAAACAAGTACCATGAGTCAAATGAAACAATTTACTAAAGGTTTTTTCAAGGAGAATCCTATATTAGTGCTCATATTAGGCACTTGCCCAACCTTAGCAACCACCTCATCAGCAATCAATGGAATGGGGATGGGTTTAGCCACTACTTTTGTACTTATTGGATCTAATGTGGCCATTTCGCTTATTGCTAAATCAATTCCCGATAAAGTTCGAATTCCAGCCTTTGTGGTTGTAATAGCTACTTTTGTAACCATTGTTGATTTATTGATGCAGGCTTATGTACCTGAATTGTACGTGCAATTGGGAATATTTATTCCACTAATCGTGGTAAATTGCATTGTACTCGGCCGGGCTGAAGCTTTTGCATGCAAAAATACGCCCACTGCATCCTTCTTAGATGGCTTAGGAATGGGTTTAGGCTTTACCATGGCTTTGGGAATTTTAGGTTCAATTCGTGAATTGTTGGGCGCCGGTTCCATTTTGGGTATGAAGCTAATTGAAGGCGATGGGATGCTCCTATTTATCCTTGCTCCCGGTGCATTTATTGCTTTAGGATATCTAATAGCTATAATTAACCGATTTAAAAAGGTATAACCGTTAAAAATTAATTGTATGGAATATATTTTACTTGTAATATCCGCCATATTTGTCAACAACATTGTATTATCTCAATTTCTTGGCATTTGCCCTTTCCTTGGGGTTTCCAATAAGGTTTCTACTGCTATGGGAATGTCAGCTGCGGTGCTTTTTGTTATTGTTCTGGCCACCATTGTTACATACCTAGTTCAGGTAAACGTATTGGTTCCACTGCACATTGAATACATGCAAACTATAACCTTTATTTCGATAATTGCTGCGTTGGTGCAAATGGTGGAAATTATCCTAAAAAAAATAAGTCCTTCCTTGTATCAGGCGTTGGGAATATTTTTACCGCTCATAACCACCAATTGCGCTGTGCTGGGAGTAGCTATTCTGGTTTTCAAAAAGAATTACCACTTATTTGACGGAGTTATTTTTGCTGCAGCAACATCAATAGGTTTTGGACTGGCCATTGTAATATTTGCGGGCATCCGCGAGCATCTCGACTTAATGGCTATTCCAAAAGGAATGAAAGGCATTCCCATTTCATTGATAACCGCAGGTATTTTAGCGATGGCCTTTATGGGTTTTAGTGGACTGGTATAATCTATAGTCCTTTGCAAATTAATTACTATTAATTTTTGCAATAATTACCAGTAATTAAGAATATTATCACTTTTTTCTGATTCAAAGACACGTTTCTCCTAGAGCTTCTTAATTAATAAAGCTCATTAAAAAAAATCCACTTCAAAGAAATTGCATGGTCAGTTAATATAAAATCACTTATTAAAAGAAAGATGGGATTCCATCAATCAAATAGTTTCTCAAGCCCAATACCCAATGAAACAGCTATATTTTGACTATTCATGGATGGTTTTCCTTCCACATTATTTACATCGGAGAACCCGTATCGATACTTTATTTCCAGAGTTATCCCAACGGGTTCCATATCAATATCAAAACCAACACCAGCTTGAATTCCATAATCAACATAAGAAAATCTATCCGTTACATCAACTGCCGAGTTAAAGTCATATACAAAACCTTCTGTTGGCTCATATTCACGGGTACTATTTAAAGTCGCTTTAGTAATAAAATCAATGGAAGGTCCGGTGAAAATCCGGAATACGGAACCATTTCCTACCGACATATTAAGATGCACCAAAACGGGAACTTCAATCACACTCAATGAAATATCGTGTTGCTTATATTTAATAGATGAAGTACCATTCCAAAAAAGGGGCGATTGCGGATCATATAAATTATAAGCATCAAATTTGTTTGCCCCTTTTAATGCATAAGCTGGTTCAACTGAAACACCCAATTCATCAGACAGGTTATATTGGAAATAACCGCCAACAGAATAACCCGGTCTAAAACCATACATACCATCATCGGTACTTGAAAATGTACTGGCTAAAAAACTGCCTTTTACACCATATTTCATTTCTTGAGCATTAAGCACCATGGCACTAAACAAGAACAAGACACTTGTAAAAATAGTAGATTTTTTCATGTTGGGTAGCAATTAATTAATAATCGAAATTCAACAAACAAAATAAAAGTAAAATTCAATACGAAGCAATTTTTTTTATTGATATAAAAATTTATAGTTGAATCAAAAAAAATAAAATACTTATATGTCTTTAAATAGCAAGACTTTAACTGATTTAGATAAATTATATCTTTTCTGAATATTTTTTTTCTTTATATAGTACTTGACTTGTATGTAAAAAAAAACATAAATTTGATCCTTTATTTAGTTAATCCTAAATTCTAAACTTATGAAGAAAATTCTCTTTTCCGGGTTTTTAATAGCCCTTATGCTGGTATTCTCATGCACCAAAGATGAGTTTACTGAAGAAGATGCAACCCAAGCTCAAAAAGACATGATCAGTTATCAGGATTCCCTTATTAACTTAAGAGACTCATTGAATCGTATTGGAGGAATTATTCAATACAGCGTGAGCGTCATTCCTGTAAGTGGTGGCACTGGCTTTGTTGGTGGAGCAAATTTAAAATCTGGTAATTCCATTAAAAGTCTTGCCGGAGCAGTGGTCTCAGTTTCACAGCATGGCGAATTATTGATTGATACCACCAATGAAAGTGGCATCGCAGTTTTCTATAATTTAAGAGTTGGAACTGTAAATGTTAGTGTTCGGGCGGTGGATTACACCAAAGTCAATTTTATTGCTGAAATTACTCCGGAAGACGATCCAGACGTAAGCAACTACTATGATGTATTGCGCCAAGCGGCAACTATGGTTCCTGTATTTTCGCTTACCGAAGGTACTTCGAATATTTCAGGAAGGCTAACTTACGAAACCGACCTTACGAATACTACCCCTGAAATTGCCAGCGGAATTAAAGTTATTGCTATGGTTGATGTGGACAATTCCAACTTTAAAAATAATTACTTTAATGATTTGTGGACTGTTGATTTTGATAAATATCAAGCTAAAATTGTTCAAATAGCTTATACTGAATTGGTAGCTGATACAATTACTGATACCGATGGTTACTATTCCATTGATATGCCATCAGCATCGGATGGATTACCCATTAAGTTGGAAATTTCGGATAAAGCTGTTGATCAACAATTACTAATGAATACGGTCAATGGCCAGACAGTTCATGGGGTACAAACCATTCGTACTATCTTTTCTTCCGATTTAACCTCATCCACTGCAAGTACTGTTGATGTTGTTCCCTCAGCCTATGTAACTTTTGGTGCACCCACCGGAACCTTAACCCAACAACCCATAACAAAAGCTCAGGCTTATGCAGTTATTGGGGAATCAGGAATTTCATCCATTATTGTTATCAATCAGGGTAGCGGGTACACCCAACCTCCAATTATTACTATAACTGGTGATGGCGAAGGCGCTGAAGCAATTGCATATCTGTCAAATGGAAAGGTAACAAATGTTCAGATTACTAAACCTGGTAAAGGATATACCTATGCCAATGTTTCAGCAGTTGATAAAATTGGAACTGATGCAGATGCAACTCCTGTTATTACTTATGAAATAGAATCCTTTACTCTTACCGATCAAGGTTCAGGATATGAGTCAGTTCCAAATATTTCGGTAGTATCAACCCAAGGTTCAGGAGCAAGTGGCGAAGCTATCATGTCGGGATATGTTTCAAAAATTACGGTATCCAATGCGGGTAATAATTATGTATGTCCTCCAGCAGTTGTTATCGATGGAAGTATGGGTACCGATGCAATAGCCACGGCTGTAATGACAACTTATAATACCATACATTCCATAGTATTATCCGATTACTTTATCGAGAATAATTTTTATGAAACTACCCCTGAGGTATTAATTGAAACATCCAGTTACGGTAGTGGAGCTACTGCACTGGCACAACTTTCAAATGCTGGCGTACTTAGTACCATCAATTTAAGCAATGCCGGGCTTGGCTATACTCAAGCACCATCGGTATTAATTGTTGGTGGGGGTGGAACAGGAGCTATTGCTTATGCCACGCTAAATGGTGATGGCAGTATCAATGTAGAGGTTTTAGAAGGTGGAAAAGGATATACTTCAAATCCTACCGTACAAATTTCAGCGCCACCAACTGGAGGTACACTTGCTGTAGGAACAGCTGTCAGAGCATTCCCTATCGAAAATATGGTAATTACCAACGCTGGTTCGGGGTACGATATAATATATAGCGATGGCAACGTTGATGATTACACCAACGAACCCGATATTTATATTGATGGCACTTATATTAGTACCGATGCCTATGTAACCGTAAAACCCAATATGAAGGTTGAAAGTGTTACTGTAAATACCGCTGGTACCGACTACCAAGGAGTTCCAACAGTTACCTTCGTTCCTAAATGTGGGTTCGGTTCAGGAGCATCGGCTACTGCTGAAGTACTCTATTCTATAAAACGAATCGATGTAATAACTCCAGGTTCGGGCTATACCTACGATGCCACTGTTACAGTTACGGTTATAACTCCAACGGAAGGATGTTTAACTCAGGCTAAAGCTTACGCCACAAAAGGGAATGGAGTTTTAAGTTCCTTTATTTTGAATGAATCGGGCGATAATTATTTAGCACCGCCACATATCTACTTAAATAATAATGTTGGCACACCAGATATTGACGCCGAAATTGAAGCGCTGTTGTCAAATGGTAAAATAACAGGATTTACAATAACTAATCCGGGTAAAGGCTATGAATTTGGAAGTCCTGGAAGTTTTTGGTTTGATATTACCACTCATACCGATATAGCTACATTCAGCTCAGATGCTTATCCACAATCCGGTAAAATTTCATTTGTTACCATCTCGAATCCGGGTGCTGGGTATGCTACAGAACCTATGGTACGATTCATTCGAGTCGATCTATCTGGTAATCCGGTAGTAAGTGGATCGTTTACCGATGCTGAAGCAACTGCAGTAATTTCAGATGGGCGGGTAGTTGCAATCAACATAACCAATCCGGGAACTGGCTATTATTACGAGCCAATCATTGAGATATTCATTCCTGACTATTTAGAAATAGCCAAAGGAACTCTTTATATTAACAATGATGGGTACATTACTGGTGTTAATATTACCAATAATGGGATGGGTTATTCCGAAGTACCGTCGGTAACTTTTACAGCTTCAGTAACTGGAATGGGTTCCGATGCTACAGGAACTGCTGTTATTGAAGATGGTGAAGTGGTTGATGTGGTAATGACCAATAATGGTTCTGGTTATTTAGGAAAAAACACACCAAGTACCAAGAAAGGTGTTTCTTTTATGCCTTCGGGTGCAGCTTTGAGTACTTTTTATGTGTATGCAGGCAAATCGTACATCAAAGATGTTTATTTAGGTACTGGAAAACGGACCATTGAATATTAATCAAAACCCTTGAATTGTAACTTAAACATTTGAAATATGAAAAAGATAATCTTTTTAATATTAATAGTCGGACAAATCCTGTTAAGCAATGCTCAGGACAAGGTCTATATCAACGCGAATTTTAGCGCTGTCCCACCTACCGGATGGTCAGTTCTGGACGATCAGGGAGGTTCAACAACAACCAACAACTGGGCACATTCTGCTTACCCTATAGTTTATAGCGATGTGGTTGCACAAGATGAATGGATAAAATCTCCCACCATATCATTAACGGGCACCTTTGGGTATAGAGTAAGTTTTAATTATATGGCTTCAGCCTATGATGCAAATGAAAATCTATACTTAATAGTTTCCACCGATAACGGGGCAACATGGTCAACCGATTATCCTGCCGATAATATTTGGGATAAAAATTCATATTATGGAGGTCCTTCTGAGTATTGGCTCAATTCAGGTTATATCGATTTGTCTTCTTATGCTGCCGGAGGTAATGTTGACATTAAAATCGGGTTAGTGTATCAAACCGACGGCTCTGTTGCCGATGGTTATTTTGCCCTTGACAATGTTTTGGTTGAAGAAGACAATGGCGGTGGATATGCTCAATTGGCAATATACCGTTTTGAAAATGGCATAACTGGTTCTCCTGCCTGGACAAAAACAAATGGAGCAGGTTCTACCCAACACTTTATTGATTATAATGTTGCTAAAGTAGAAGACGACCTTGCTTTAAATCAAGACGAATGGTTAATTACCAACGATATCGTTATTGATGATAATGCCCTGACTGCTGTAACTGTGTCCATCGATTGGTTTGCATATAACAATACAGCCGGAAATGGTGCATACATATATTATTCCACCGATAACGGTGCAAACTATTATTCATGGGATGATATTAGTGCAAGTAGTGCAAATAGCACAACTACTAACCAAATTGTTAATTATAGCACCAATGTAAACAATTTTAAAGGTGAAACAGTCCGGTTTGCTATCCGTTTCATCAGTAACGGAGTTGCCGATTTTTTCATCAACCGTTTTGTTGTTGATCAAATATTTAATAGTGGAAGCGTGAATGCTGATGCTCAAATAACTTTACAACCTTATGAAACAGTACTCTATCCGACGAATGTAAAATATAATGGTGATTTTAAAGAAGGATTTTGGCAGGTTGAACCCGAAAATTGGGCAACATCAGGAACCAATACCGGTGTTGATTGGTACCGGGCTGGTTGGATAAGTAATCACGACTATTCGGCTCAAATTGATACGGTAGGAGCCAATGAAGCTACTATGAACGAGACACTTACCTCAGAATCTATTACCGTCAGCTATCCTTCAGTTGGAGCAAGTTACCTTCTGTCGTTCGATTGGCGTACCGAAACTAATTTGAATGCAGGCACCAATACCGATCCACTGATGGGAGGAAGTGTTGATTACGATTTTGCCGACATCAAAATGGAGATCCGCACCAATGGAGGGGCTTGGACCCAAATCTGGCAGGAAGACGATCAAGCAGTTCTCGATGCCACCACACTAACCACATCAGATGGTTATCACAATTCATGGAGTGGTTTCCAAGACTATCTGGATAATCCGGGTTTATGGTTTACCGCAGTGATCGATTTGAACTCCTACATTACACCTACAACCACCAGCTTGGAAATCCGTGTTAACTATACCGGCGATGGAATGTATGGGGGATATTTTAATATAGATAACCTTTATGTAATGCAAACCCAAAACCCCGAGTTTGATTTTGAAGCTGCTGAGCCCTTCTCTGTTTCCAGTAGTTTTTTAGCAAATTATGATAGAATCCCAATTACCCAAATCACCAATCCTTATCAATTAGGAGCTGTGATTACAAACAACGGGGTGGCTTCGTTTAGCAACAACAATTTATTTGCGTATGTTAACGAGAATTATGCGGGTGAAGAAACCTTTGGATACCGTGTTTTAACATCGGCACTCCTTCCTGCAAATACCACCAATTACATTACCGTGGATAATTTATCATCAACCTTTACCGGGGGGATGAATTTTACAGAAGGTTTACACTATAACCTAAGGTACGCCGTTTCGGACTTAAACGGAAATGCTTTCAATGAAAGTTTAAGCTTTGATGTTACCTCTACCGAATTCCGCAAACATACTGGTGGTGCCGATGGATATGACATTACTACTGATTATGTAACCGGAGGAATTGGAACTTTGTTCGAATTCAAAAATGCCGATGTTATTGATCAGATATCTGTTCTTTTGGGTGATGTGCCTAATACCTCCGATTTTAACCTTTCGGTGATTAAAGTAGCATCACCATCGGCAACCACGGGGACATTGATCTATAATTCACCGATGGCTCGGATGGTTAATGACTATTCTACTTACTATTTTAACGATGATTTGAACATTACTGAAGGTTATTACATCTTTATGTTCAACCAGTTGGATGACTATAATTTAAATATAGCATACGATGATGACACCTATACCGATGGTGTTGTTTACCGTGGCAATGCTTCAAACATTTATACAAATACCAGTGAAGTTGCTGAACTGATGGTAAGTGTTTTGGTAAAACAAAACGAATTGCCAGAGATTGCAACATCACTTACCAACGATGAAAAAGTGTTATTTGCAGATGAAGCGGTGGAATTGATTTTTGCCGCTACCGATGCCAATGGGGATGTACTGACATGGACCTTGGATGCAGCTACACCCGCTTGGCTCACCGATTGGATTGTGTTTACCTATAATGGTGATGGCACAGTTACCCTATCTGGCACACCCACAACCAGCCATCTTGGTACTAGCAGTATTCTTATTTCAGTTAACGATGGGCGTGGAGGAACCGACAATTATTCATTCACTTTAAAAGTTTCCTCGCAAATAGCCGCCTTTACTCCTGATTATACTGAATTGTTTGATGGAACTGGTGGTACCGTTCCAGTAAACTGGGTAACTTTAAATGATCAATTGGAAACAGGTTCCGATTATCATTGGAATTTATACTCCAACAGGATGAATATCTTTGGCGATGATAATGAAGATCAGGACGAATGGATTATTTCACCTCCAATTTCATTAGTTAACCAAGCTAAGAGCCTGGATTCTTCCTATAGGTTGGAATTTGATTGGGAAGTTTACAATTTCAGTTATTTCTGTTTAGGATTACCTGGGGTTTTAGGTTCCGCAGGAAATGGCGGTTATAACTATGCCGATGTTACCTTGATGGTTTCAACCGATAATGGCTTAACATGGTCGGCCCCTATCTGGAAAGAAGACAATCCGGATTTGGTGGCTCCTGTTACTGAAGGTATCAGTGGTGGTGAAAAGTGGGGTTATAACAACAATACCACATATACCTCCAAGTTAGATTTATCAGCCTATGTAGGTGAAACGGTTTTGTTTGCCTTTAGGTATCAGGGAAAGTCGGCTGATTACTGGCAAAACAGTTTCGCAATTAACAACTTCAAAGTATTGCGGAATAACCAAGTCGATATATCTGTAATCGCTTTCCGTGATTATTATTATTTACCTGAACGGCAAGTGGATCAAACAAATGGGGTGAAATTCTATGCCTACATCATTAACCAAGGGATTACAGTTCCCGATGGAGCTACCTATACTTTAAAGCTTCCTGAAGTGGGTTACGAAGAAACCTTTGATTTGAATGCAGCTTTCTTTGCAACGGGTGACACCCAGATGGTAGAATATACTTTCTTCCCACAGGCAAACGTTAATCAATGGTACTATTTTACTGCCTCAGTAGTTGTTGATAACAATGCTACCAGTGGGATGACCAGCCATCAGGAAGAAATCTATATTCATCCGTATCTAATGAACTTGGAATATTCTACAAATGTTGAAGAACGTTCATTTGGATATTACGACGGTTTGGGAGTTGGTTATGAATTGATAAATGCTGATCATCTTTACCGGATTTATGGTTATTTTGGACCATCCACTATCTATGGGACCCCAATCTCAGTATCAATTATAAAAGTGAATGATTTTGGTGATACATCCGGTGAATTGATTGCTACCATTGACGATAGCGGAGGTTCACCCTTGTATGTTTATGGTTCAGGTGGTTATTCTTTTTACCCTTCAAATGATCAGGACTTTAACGACAATTTGTATTTAGAAGCAGGAAAGTACATTGTAATGTTCAATCAATTGGACGACAATTATCCGTTGTACATCTACAAAACTAACACTACTTACTATTTTAATAAATACTATCGGGGTAATTTCTCTGAGATTTATCAAGATGACTATGACCAGGGATACCTCTACACGAATCTTTATTTTGATTCCAACGATGCCCCTGGATTTGTAGATGAAAATGATAATTCAATTTCCACCTACTCAGCAGAAGTCTTACTAGGGGAATCGGAAACCTTTGCCATTTATGCCAATGACAACGATGAGTTTGATCTATTGGGTTTTGAGCAAGTAACCTATCCTTCCTTCTTGGCACCTTCTTGGTTAAGCTTCACTTATTCCGGTGATACCGCATTTATGACCATAGCAAATACCGCTTCTGTGGGTACCTATCCAGCTCAGCTAATGGTTGGCGATGGTGTTGATACAACAACACTTTCAATAACTATTAAAATTAATGGCCCTCAAAACATGGCCGATGTATTCTACGAACCATTCAACGGCTGGAGTGAGAACTATCCAAAAATCACTACGGCTAATAATGCTTGGACCCTCAAAAAAGGGACTAACAGTGAATCAACCAGCGATTGGTGGTATTATAGTAATGATACTAGAATCAACAATGACAATTCAAATTATCAAAATGAGTGGTTGATTAGTCCGTATGTCCATTTTACAGCTCCTTCAAGCGATACCACGTATTGGTTGAACTTCAATTGGTATATTGAAGATGTATCAAGTATGCTAGGCGGTACTAAGGATGTAATTGGTTCCGGTGATGAGTTCAACGATTTCAATTACGCCGATTTGCGTGTGAAAATTTCGACCGATGGTGGAAATACCTGGACATTGTTATGGCAAGAAGATGATGAAGCTTTAGTAGAAGCTGCAAATCCTGACATAATTTATCCTTACAGCAGTAACTACTATAACAACAAGAATTTCTCAAAAATTAACATCACCTCTTATGCCGGGCAACCTCTATTATTCGGTTTCCAATATGAGGGAATGGGAGCTTGCGGTGTTGGTCTTGACGGAATAGAAGTTGAACGTGTCGATCCGTATGTTGATTTGGAAATTACCCGTTACGATGTACTTCCATACTACATACCTATGAAACAAGTGAAGGATTTTGATGTGAAGTTTACCGTCACCAATTGGGGAACTACTTCAAGTGATGCTACTACCATTGCAGCACAGGTTACTAACTCAGGCGGTGACCTTAACCCTGCCTATGAAGAAACCATGCAAATGGCTCCTTTGGCTGGAGGCGCTTCCATTGAATATTCCTTCCCTGTTGCACATGCCACTTATGGACAGAACAATTGGAATTATAACTTTTATTTCGACATTTATTCACCGTATAATATAAGTAATTCCTATTCTACGATTGTGAGTACCGATACTTATGGATACGACCACGGTTCTGTCAATGGATATATAAGCAGCGAAGCAGGGAAAGGTCTGGGCCAGGTGTTCCATATTTATGAAGAAGATCTAATGACCCGAGTGTATTTATATTGCAATACAAATTACAATTATCTGGTTGTCAATATAGTAAAATTGGATAGTGCCAATGCCATTTCTGGCGATTTAGTTTATTCTTCGAGTCCTCAATATTACTATTATAACTGGCAGTACCTTGATATTGAAGATGTAACCCTGGAACCTGGCTACTATGCTATTTTTGTGAACGACAGCGAGGAAAATGAAACCTTCCAGATTGGGTACAATTCTTATTCAGGAGTTAATGCTGGAACCTACATCAAGGGGGATGCATCGGGTTTCGAAGTGGTAGAACAAGAGAGATACTTAAATTTCCGTCTGATATTTGATAACAGTGCACCCTATTTTGCAGATGCCTCCGGAAGTAATATTACCCTTGAGGACGATATAGCCAATGTTGGTATTGCCTACAGTAAAACGATACGAACTATTGACGCAGATGATGATGACATCTCCGAAGTGATTGGTTTAACAGTACCCACATGGCTTACTGTTACTGACAATGGGGATGGATTTGCAACCCTCACAGGAACACCCACTATTGACGACTTGGGTGAAAACCTAGTGGTATTGCGCGCCATTGATGGAACAACTTACGATGAAGATGATTTCATAATCACGGTTAAAGAAAACCCAGCACCAGAATTCATTACATCGCCGGTTACCTATGCTTTTGAAGGGAAAAGTTATTCCTATACAGCAACAGCAACCGATAGGTTCAATGATGCAGTAACATTAACAGCTACCGTACCTTCGTGGATAACAGTTACGGGAACCGGAAATACTTTGGTATTGGCAGGAACACCCACTTCAGCTAACGTTGGAGAATTTGTGGTGACTATTTTGGCTACTGATATAAATGGCATGACCTGTCAGCAAATATTCAACATTTTGGTAGCCCCCAATGCAGATCCTGTATTTGTATCAAATCCGGTTGAAACAGGATTTGTGGGTATTTCATATAAGTATTTAGTGGCTGCAACCGATGATAACAGCAGCGATGTGGTTACAATTACTGCACCTACCAAACCTACTTGGCTTACTTTAACCGCTACTGGCAATGGGCATGCTGCACTTACAGGTACACCTACAGCAGGTGGTAATTTTAATGTTGTTTTGGTAGCTACCGATGCAACAGGTGCAACGGACAACCAGTCGTTTACAATTGAGGTTGGAAGCAATGCTGCACCTACATTTACAGGTACTGCAACAACTTCAGCTACTGAAGATGTGTTGTACGTTTACAACATTACTGCTACTGATGCTGAAGAAGATGTTCTTTATTTTGTTGAAGAGGTAATGCCTAACTGGTTGGTTATGACCGTAACTGGAAATGGTACCGCTGTATTGCAAGGAATTCCAACGCAACAATATGTTGGCAGCAATCCGGTAAGTATTAAAGTTGGCGATGGTTACAACACAGCCATGCTTGACTTTTCAATTACAGTTGCTGAAGTTAACGATGCTCCTATTATTGTATCAACCAGTGTAAATGAAGCCAACGCTGGAACCAGTTACCAATATTTGGTAGAAGGTTTCGATGAAGAAGGAGCTTTATTGGAATACAATGCACAATTGCCCGAATGGCTTACCTTAACCAATATGTTTAATGGTAAAGCCATCATTTCAGGTATTCCAACCAATGAACAAGTGGGTGATTTTGAAATTTCAGTTTCAGTTTCTGATGGAACTAATGTAACAGAACAAGAATACCTGCTTTCTGTAATTGGGGCACTTGGTGTTGATAATACCAATAATTCTGAGGTTTCAATTTATCCAAATCCTACAGAAGGCAAATTCAATATAAGTAATGTTGAAAATTCAAGCATCTACCTATTTAATAGCGGTGGTGAACTGATTAAACAAATTGATCATACAGCCGCTATAGAAATATTAGATATAACGGGTTATTCAGCAGGCAGCTATATTGTAAGGATAGTTACAACTGATAAAGTGATTACCAAATCAGTAACTATTATTAAATAATTGAATTTTAACTAATTGAAAAGCCGGCATAAAGCCGGCTTTTCTGTTTTTAATAGATGAGATGTAAATCCCGAGTGGACTCCACTGAAACTTCGGTGTGATGGTTCAACTGAACTCGCTCCTATGTCTCAGTCGAACGCTAGTTGAAGTAAAATAAAGGTATCTCAGGGTTATATTGGCTTCACCGAACTCGTAAACTGGGTTACCCGTAGCTCTACTTCGATGGAAATAACGCGAGTTCGACATAACATATTCGTTACTTATAAAATAGCTAAGTCATTATTAAAACATCGTTGGTAAATTGGAATAATGGAAGAAAAATGGAAATTAATTCACTGATTATGTTTTAATAGGTCCATCTTTCCAACTTCCCATTTCCCCACCTTCCCAGTTTTTCATTTTTCCATACTTCCCGTCTTTCCATTTTTTCACCCTGTAACACTGTAACCTTGACACCTTCCCTTCATTCTATTTTCTTATCTTTCCACCAACTTATATTTTTACTTGCTCGCAGCGGCCTGCCCCGACAGCTCGGGGGCGCTGCAAGTTCCATTTCCCCATCTACCCATTTCCCAACATTCCCAGTTTCCCAACATTCCATCTTTCCATTTAAAATAATAAGCTTTCAATGCATTTTTGCATCCATCGAACGGTCGTTATTTCAGTTTTTCCTATTGAGGAACTATTACATTGATTTGAATCGGCAGTTGACTTTGGTTGGGTTCATTAACAAGCTTCATTTCATTAACTAGGTAGCCTGCTCCGGCAAATTTGTCGATTATGAATAAAATATAGCGGATGTCGAGGGCAATATTCCGGCACATTTCGGGATCATACATTATATCACTCATGGTTCCTTCCCAGTTGCGATCGAAGTTTATACCTATTAATTGACCTTTACTGTTTAGCACCGGACTACCGGAATTGCCTCCAGTGGTATGGTTTGATGCAGTAAAACATACTGGCATGGTGCTATCGGGATTAGCATATTGACCAAATTCCTTTTTCTGGTAGAGTTCTTTTAAACGGGTGGGAACATTATAATCGTAAATGTCAGGATCGTCCTTTTCAATGATGCCTTCCAATGTTGTCTGATAGCTGTAAGTTACCGCATCCATTGGAATATAATTGTCAATTTGCCCAAATGCCATGCGAAAGGTGGAATTGGCATCGGGGTAAAAATGTTTATCAGCCTGAAATTCTCTCAAACCTTTGAGATACTTTTGGTGCAAGTTACTTATTTGTTTGTTTGTTACTTTTAATACCGGATTTAACGATTGCAGATAAATGGCAAGAGCCTGATTATAAATAATTACCATCGGATCCTTATGAAGTATTTTCAATTTCTTGAGTGAAAATGAAGTTAAAAAAGCATTTAACTTATCGGGATAAGGAAACATTGACTTTTGATACACATAATGGGTAAAATCATCAATATTGCCTTTAAACTTTGTATCAATTAGCTTAAGTATTTCGGGATGAAATTCTTTGGGTACATTGGTATAAAAGAATTCAATATATGCTCTGAACAGTTTTTTATCCGTTTCAAAATTATAGTTTTTGTAAAACGGTTCGGTTAAAGCAACTATATTTTGAACGGTTTTATCTAACTCTTCTTTTTCGGTTTCTTTTGTAAATTGGTCAAATGCATTAAATTTTCCTGCCAAATCAACTGTTTCTACCTCAAACAAGGTTTCGTTAAAATACACTGCTGACAATAGATTAGGTGTTAGTTGAGCATATAATTTGTTGTATTGTGGCAGTATCTGGTTGTATTCATTTTTAGTTACTTCATTTTGAACCAGCCATTCCTGAAAACTTTCCTCAAGTAGTTGTTTTTTCTTTATGGCATTCATCCGTTCCAGTCCAAGGTTTTCACCCATCCATTTTTTCCACCCATTGGCAATTCCTGCAGCTTTCGATGCATATTGTATCCGCACCTTAGGATCAGCATTCATGGCTGCTTTGATTATATTCAGGCTTTGAGTCCTAATTTTTATTTTTGCAGGGTTAATAACGTTTTTTTGCATAGTAACAGCAAATGAAGGTAGATATTGGGTGGTAGTTCCGGGGTAACCCAACACCATGGTAAAATCACCTTTATTAACACCATCCATAGAAATATCAAGAACTTTGGCTGGTTTGTAAGGAACATTGCTTTCGGAATAATCAGCAGGATTATTATTTGTATCGGCATATATCCGGAATAACGAGAAATCTCCGGTGTGACGTGGCCACATCCAGTTATCGGTATCACCCCCAAATTTTCCGATAGCCGAAGGGGGCGCTCCTACCAACCTTACATCGGTATAAATTTTATATACCGATAGATAGTATTCGTTTCCGGCAAAAAAAGGCTGAACTTTTGCATAATACAATCCATTTTCATAAGCTTGTGTTTCAATACTCATTATATTGCTTTCAATAATTGAATCGCGGATGAATTCATCCGTATTTTCATTTATATTTTCCAATACTTTTAATGTAACCTCTTCCATCCGATTTAAAAAGCACACACCCAAATCATCATTAGTTAGTTCTTCCTGCTGGTTCATAGCCCAAAAACCATTTGTCAGATAATCATTTTCGAGTGAACTATGCGATTGAATGTAATCGTACCCACAGTGATGATTGGTTAACATGAGTCCTTGATTTGAAATAATTTGACCACTGCAAAAATGGTGATACGGATTGCTTATATGAACCAAGCCAACCACCGCATCTTTTATGCTTTCCTGATTGATGCTGTACAAATCTTCTGCAGTAAGTTTGAATCCTTTTTCCTCCATCTGCTGAATGGTATATTTTTTAAGCATAATAGGCAGCCACATTCCTTCTACTGCTTGAGTTGCCTGCACCAGCATTAGAGTAAAAATCGACAAGAGTAAACTTCTAGTAATCATGTGAAGCTGTTTTATTAAAATTTCTTTAATTCGTCGTATAATTTTTGAATAGGTAACCCCATTACATTAAAATAAGATCCGTTAATGCGCTCAACCCCCACATAACCAATCCATTCCTGAATACCATAAGCTCCAGCTTTATCATAAGGTTGGTGGCTATTTAAATAATATTCTATTTCGTGATCTCCCAATTGCCGGAAATAAACCTGAGTGCTCGCCCAAAAGGTTTTTTCTTTTTGCTTGGTAATTAAGCAAACTCCCGTGTAAACAGTGTGCATAGTGCCTGACAATAATTTAAGCATCCGGAAAGCATCCTTATAATCGGTTGGTTTTCCTAATACTTGTTCATTAACCCAAACAATGGTATCGGCAGTAATCAATAATTCGCGTTCATTCAATTCACTCAAAAAAGCTTCTGCCTTAAGTTTTGCCAGATACACTGCAATTGCTTCTTCTTTAAGGTGATCTGGGTATAGTTCCGGAACTTCCTTTATTCGTACGGTAAAATTAATTCCTAATTCTTTTAACAGATGTTGCCTGCGCGGTGATTGAGAAGCCAGAATAATATCATGGTTCTTAATTGCTGTAATATCATGCATTTTACAGTTTTATAAGATACTCCATCAAGAAGTAGGTTACTACCGAATAAAGAATTCCATTTAGCATAATAATTTTCATAAATTGGCTCATGTAATGAAACCGTTTTACTGAATTTCCTGTTACAGTGAAATAGGTTACAACAACCAATGGAATAGCAATAGTAAATAGTAAGTACCATTTCGAAATTTGGTTGTTTAAATAAGAGTTATAAAAATACCATAAAAGCCAAATGGTAAGTATTGATAGCATGGAAATTATAATTTTTGCTGACTTTACTCCTAAAATTACAGGAATCGTATTGCAACCGTAACTGGAATCGCCCTCAAAATCTTCCATGTCTTTAATAATTTCGCGAATAAGATTGGTTAGAAAAGCAAATAAAGCAAATGAAGCTAGCCAATAAAGCAATACTTTAAATGACTGACCCTGCAATGCCATAGCCAACCCATATTCCTGTATTAGTGCATTAAGTTCAAAATAGGCCAGTTGAAGCGGAATCATTGCGGTTCCTAAGGCCACAATAATATTGCCAATCAAAAATTGCTTTTTGTAGGTAGTGGAATAGAGCCAGAAAATACCAACAATCATTAAGTAAGCAACTAAAATTAATGGTTTTCGGAAGTGCCAGGCTAGAAACCCAGAGAGAATTACTGCAATTGCATTGAGCGTGAAATGAAGGATTATGGCAAAGCGTCGATGCACGGTATTTCCAACAATTACTTCTTCAGGACGATTAATGGAATCAATTTTTCTATCGAAATAATCGTTAATAACATAACCGGCAGCTCCTAATAACATATTAATAAGAATGAGCAGGTTGAAGAGCAAAAAAGGGAGCTGCAATTGCATGTTTTCGCCTAAAGCAAACGAATAGCCGTAAGTTAAAGCCGGCTCAATAATACCATAACGCAGCAAATACATGGTTAATGGCACCATGAGTAAGTTTTGAATCCGGATTAGCTTTAGGTATTTTATCATTACTAAAGTATTTCTGGTTTATCAATGGAAAGGTCAACCCATTTACCTTGTGCTCTGAGAACTTGCTCTATTACATCGCGCACACAACCATCCCCTCCATTCAGATTTGAAATGTATTTCGAAATCAGCTTTACCTCAACTGCTGCATCGGCTGGACAAGTTGGGGTTCCCACCATTTTAAGTACCGGAAAATCAGGAATATCATCGCCCATGTAAAGCACCGAATCGAAATCGAGGTTATACTTTTTAGCAAAGTGCTCCATGGCCTCGGTTTTTTCGAATGAACCCATGTAAAGATCGGTAATATCTAAATATTGTAACCTTTTTATGGCGCCTTCATTTTCTCTACCGGCACTGATTATTCCAATGGGGAAACCCTGTTTTTGTGCAAACCTGACTGCGAACCCATCTTTGCCATTAAAAGCCCTTACCTGTTCTCCATTGGCAAAACAGTACATTAAATTATCTGTAAATACTCCATCCACATCAAAAACAAATGCTTTTACTTTCCGTAAGTCTTCTTTAAAATTGCTCATTCCAATTATATCTAAAATAGTTAAAGCATATTCTATTTTTTCGTTTTCACATCCAAAAAATCCTGAATACTGCTGCTTACAAAACTATATAATTTTTCTAATTTGTCTGATTTTAATTGATGTAAGTGTGCCTCCATAACTAACAAATCATTCCTAACGGCTGGTCCTGTTTGTGATTCGGAAGGCGATAACTGCTGGACTTTACTGGCCGTTTCGGTAATTAAGGGTTTTATTAACTCAAACGGAAGGTTTTTATCCTGAAGTATCTGCTGAGCCACCGCATACATGTGGTTAACAAAGTTGTTGGCGAAAACTGCAGCTAAATGGCATTGTTTCCGCTGTTCGGAATCCATTTCAATCGGATTGTTTGAAATAGATTTTGCTAAACCCATCAATAATAGCTTTGCTTCCTGATGATTTGCTTCAATGCAAATAGGTATTTGACTTAAATTGATAGCCCGTTCCTTGGTAAATGTTTGCAATGGATAAAAAACTCCGTGGTTCTTGAATTTTGATAAGGCTAACATGGGAATACTTCCCGAAGTATGGGCAATCAAACGGGGCTCAAATTGCCATTGATCGGCAATTTCATTGATAGCCCGGTCAGAAACGCAAATTAAGTAGAAATCGGCATCAGGAAAAATGGAAGCTATTTGGTTGGTTGCTTCAGCATTCACTATATTAGCCAATTCATGGGCATGATCTAAATTCCGGCTGAAAACCTGCACAATTCTATGGCCAGAATTGAATAAGTTATTTGCCAAATGATGGGCTACATTGCCAGAACCAATAATTGAAACATTCATTTTAATTGTTGTATTTTAAATCCGAATGGTATAATTGTAATTGCTATTTTAATTACTTAGTCATTAATACAAAAGTAGGATACTTTGTGCTATCCATGCCAATTGAGAATAAAAAAAATATTATGTGCGTTGCGGGTATTTCGTAAATCCGTAGGTTTTTACCTAAGTAATTGTTAGTCACGGCACAACTTGTAATTCAATAGCTGCAATACAATCACCTTTAAATAGTTATTTACCAATAAGTCACCCCGTGATTTGCTGATAATAATAAGCTCAATGCAAGCCTTTAAGTTTACCGTTTCTATTTTTTTGTTACTTTTGGTAAAGGCTGGCAAAACCAAGTTTATAAACCAACTACAAAAACTAAGGCTAAATGAGAACTATCCCTACTCCTACTGGTGTTATACATGAAAATGAGAGAGATAAACTCGGTAGAAAGGATTAGATTTGAGTTACCAACCATATTAAAAAACCCATCATACAATGAATACAAAAAAAATAATTTACATACATCTATTGGCTTTTTTTATCTTCGGGATATTTTTATTACCAGCAGCAATATTTAACTTATCCTTTGCGCGATTTATCTTGTCCTATGTACCTATTTTAGTAATATTTGGAGTACTTAGTTTAAGTTTAGCTTTTATTATTAACAAAAACAAGAAACTTGGTAGTATTCTTATGCTTCTATTTCTATCGCTTATATCAATCATGGTGTTAATGATAAAAATTATAGATAACCAAAATACAGAAAAAGTTAATTGGAATTCGCCAAATGATAACGTACCAATTGATTTTGTCGTCGGAAAACAAGGACTAATTTATTTGAATGCCAAAATAAATGATGTAAACGGACTTTTTCTTTTCGATACGGGTTGCGAGCTAACCTCTGTTAATGAAAAAATTGTCTGCGACAAAAAAAAGAAATTGAATCCCTATACAATATTGGATGCAAAGGGAATAACACAAACCAAAAATGTATTCAAGGTTAAATCGTTTGAATTAGGTGCAATTGAAATTAGAAAATTACATGTGTATCCTACTGATAGTATAACATGGACACATCCCAAAGGCAGTAATTACAATCAGGATAGTATTCTTGGAACTATTGGTAATAACATCATTTCTAAATTTATTTGGGATTTTGATTTAATAAATCAACGTGTTACGGTCTCAAATAACAAAATGTACTGCCTGAATCTTCTCGATTCGGCTGCAATTGATCTTGTTACAAAAGGTAATCATAAAGAAATTGAGGTGCTAATCAATGGGGAACAAAAAATACTAACTCTGGATTTTGGATGTAGTTTTCCAATCGTACTTTCAGATTCAATTCCCGAAAAGAAAGTAACTGAAGAAAATTTTGTTTTTTGTCATGAAACAAAAGGTGCATTAGATCACCTGGACTCCACTGAAATAAGTAAGAACAGTTTTGATTTTGCAGATATAAAACTTGGAACTTATGAATATACACAGATAAAATGTGTTGAAAATGATCATGCAGATTTATTGGGCATACCTTTTATTTGGTCATTTAAAAGAGTGGTTTTAGACTTCAACAATTGTAAATCTTATTTTATTTCGGAAAACGAATTTGCAGGTGGTTTTGGGGTTAATAATTATAACCGTCAATCCACAAATGATGAAATGGATGAAAATGGAGTAATCTGGGCAGGTAAACCAGGTGGAATGACAGTTGTAATTGAAAGGGATTCAATTCGAATTAAATATATCATTTATGGGAGCTCGAAATTCTATAAGAATAATTATAATCTCCTTTGCAATGATTCATTGTTAATGCCCAATGGTGAAATTCAACATGGCCCTTTTACATTAAATTTTAAACAATAGTTTTTTTATTAAAATAGAAGATAAAATACGGTTGGTAACCCAAAATATAAATTATCATAACTTTAGATAGAAAATTAAGGAGTAACAGAATAGATTTCAGTTAAATTATGAGTAATGCAAAAATATCCATACGTTTTTTTGACGACCGCGAAGTGCGAGCCGTTTGGGACGAGCAAAACGCCAAATGGTGGTTTAGCGTGTTGGATATTGTAGCTTTGCTTACCAACCAAGACGACTACACCAAAACCCGCAACTATTGGAAATATCTTAAAGCGAAGTTGAAGAAAGAAAAAAACGAGTTGGTTAGTGCCACTACCCAACTGAAACTTTTAGCAAGTGACGGTAAACGATATTTAACCGATATGTTGGATTATACCGCCATTATTGCCTTAGGCAAAGAATTTCCGGGCAAAAAGGCAAACCGGTTTATTGATTGGTTTACGTTCAGCGATGAAAGTATCGATGGAAAAAGTAAAATAAAAGCGTATGCACTGTTTGAAAGTTCTTTTATCAACAGCATTGAAGTTGGTACAGCTAAAGGGTTGCAACAAATACATGCATATTTGTTTGGCGGATTGTATGATTTTGCCGGACAAATCAGACAAAATAATATTTCAAAAGGGGGTTTTCATTTTGCCGTATCACGCTTTTTAGGCGACACAGTAAAGCAAATAGAAGCAATGCCAGAAACTACAATGGTCGAAATAGTAAACAAATATGTAGAAATGAACATTGCACATCCTTTTATGGAAGGTAATGGCAGAAGCGCCAGAATATGGTTGGATTTGATATTAAAAAAACGCCTCAAAAAATGCGTTGATTTGAGTAAAATAAGCAAGCGGGATTACATGAACGCAATGATGCTAAGTGCAACCAATAGTAGTGTTCTTGAAACACTTTTGGAAAAAGCACTAACTACCAAAATAAACGACCGCGAAATGTTTATGAAAGGGATTGACTACTCCTATTACTACGAAGAAAATGACTAATGAAAAAACGGATGAAGAAATCGTCATCGTCATCATCAAAGGCATTATAATAGTTGAGAGTTAAACATGGCTATTCTCGAACACCTTAAAAATAAATGTATGAGTGAGCAAATTGCAATAATAGAAGGAGGTAGTAATGGAAAATAAGGAAACAGGTTTACAACAATTTTCGAACTTTGTTTTTTTTCAAACCGCCGATGGCAAAGTTAATATTGATGCGTTTTATAAAAACAATACCGTTTGGCTTATCCAAAAGGCACTTTCGGTACTTTTTGAGAAGGATAGAAGTGTAATAACCAAACATTTAAAAAGAATATTTGAATCGGGAGAACTACAAGAAGAAGTGGTATGTGCAAATTTTACACACACCACTCCACATGGTGCCATTGAAGACAAAACGTAGGAAAAGGATGTTCGATATTACAATCTGAAAGCTATTGTGGCTGTTGGATACAGAGTAAATTCGCACCATGCTATTGAATTGCGTAAATGGGCAACACAAATTCTGCACGAGTATCATCAAAGGCTTTGCAATGGACGATGAGCGATTGAAGCAAATGAAGCACTTTTGGCAGGATTATTTCGATGAAATGCTCGAACGGATTAGAGAAATCCGCTTAAGCGAAAGGCGCTTGTACCAAAAAATTACTGACATATATGCGCTCTCAGCCGATTATGATAGTCTGGCTGAAATAACACAGCACTTTTTTGCTTCCGTTCAGAATAAATTGCATTGGGCAATAACGGGAAAAACGGCTGCAGAGATAATTTATATCGAAGCCGATGCCACAAAATTGTATATGGGTTTAAAAACTTGGAAACATTCACCACAAGGGAAAATATTAAAAAGTGATGTGGTGGTTGCTAAAAATTATTTAAACGAAGAACATATTAAAAATTTGGAGAGAATTGTAAGCGCATAGTTGGATTTGGCCGAAAGCAGAGCAATGAACCGTAACGGGATGAATATGAAAGATTGGAACGTTTTTCTGATAAAATTCTTAGAATTATCCGACTCCCCAATTTTAAAGGACAAAGGCAAAATAACCATGCTCGAAGCCAAACTAAAAGCCGAAATGGAATACAACAAATTCCGTGTAATACAAGACAAAGAATATGAATCGGATTTTGACAAGGAAATAAAGAAATTGAAAAGCAAATAGATGAAATGGTTTACAAACTTTAGCTTACCGACTATGCACTAGCAGGGAGTGCCACTCTCATCACTTTGTGGTCACAACTGCGGATTTCCTAGTTCGTTTGGGATGAAAAACCAATTGCAAACCAATTAACAAATTAAAATATTGGGTTATGAGCAAAAAACAATGGTACGAATCGCTGTTTGAGAATTATGGACTGAAATACGATAAGGAAAATTTCACTCAAGGAACTATGGGAGAGTGCGATTTTATTGAAAAAGAATTAAGATTTGACAAGTCGCTTAAAGTATTGGATGTGGGTTGCGGCACAGGCAGACATTCAATAGAACTAACAAAGCGGGGATATTCTGTTACTGGGATTGATTTGTCAGAAACTCAACTTAAAAGAGCAAAAGAAAAAGCAGAAAACTACAATTTGAAAATTGATTTTCAGCAACAGGATGCCAGAAATTTATCTTTTAACAATGAATTCGACATGGCAATAATGCTCTGCGAAGGAGGTTTTCCGCTGATGGAAACCGATGAAATGAATTTTGAAATACTAAAAAGCGTTACAAAATCATTGAATGATAATGGTAAGTTGATATTTACAACCTTAAACGGACTTTTCCCATTGTATCATTCGGTTGAGGAGTTTTGTGCATCGGTTACCGAAGGAGGCAATGCAACGTATCGGAGCAATACTTTTAATTTAATGACATTCAGATACCACAATGTAACTGAATTTTAAGATGATTTTGGAAACAAAAAAGTACTTGAATGCAACGAAAGATACTATGTTCCTTGCGAAATTACTTGGTTATTAAAATCGCTGGGATACAAAAAGATTGAACTATTTGGGGCAAAACTTGGGGCATTTTCGAGAAATGACAAGTTAACCACCGAAGATTTTGAGATGCTTATTATATCTGAAAAATAACCTGCTGGAAAGAACAAAAGTCTGGGCAACCGCATTTAAGAACTGAAATTTGAAATTCCCATTTTCGGCGCATGTATTGTACATCATTTCAAAAAATCTATACTGCTTGCACCGAATTAATAGCTCAAATTCATATACCCCGGCTTATGCTTCGACTAGGCTCAGCAACCAGCCGGGGCTATTCATATTAAATCCACTTCGAGATTTTTTTTAAATAGGTTGCCATAAATATCAAAGAAAGCCCTCGAAAGGGCGGAAGAATAAAGCCAAGTCCCGATAGCTATCGGGAGCCCTTGGTAAAATATGGTAACGTCCCCAAGCGGTGCATTCAATCAAGTTGCAATAGAATGGTGTCCTAACATGCACCGCAATATAGGGAAATTAGAATATGGATATCGATCCCATGTACTTAGTATTCGGGATGAAAACACTAAAAAGGGAAAAATGTCGTACACCTATTTCTTTAGGAACCTAAAAACTACCTCCGTCATCTTCCATGCCGTTACCTGATTCTCCGTTTCCGTTCTTTTTATTTTTGTTGTTGTAGTTGTTTAATTTGTAACTCAGCGAAAGCATTATTATAGGAGTATTGGGCTCAAATAAGTTATGTTGGTAATAATCATCACCAAAAGTAGTATTTTCATGCTTCATGGTACTAAATACATCGCGCATTTGAAGTGTTACAGAAGCTTTCCGTTTCATAAAATCCTGCTTAACAGCCAGATTGGCCATAAAAAAACCTTCTTCGGTTCCTTGCAATTCCAATTCACCACTTTGATAACTAAAATCGAGCTGAAAGCGAGTATTGGCTGTAGCTTTAAAGGTATTGTTAAGCCGGGCACTCCAAGTAAAGCTGTGGTCATCTTTTGATATTCCTTCAATTTCACCCTTGATGCGATAATCATAAAAATCGGCCATCAGATTGGTAGTGTACCATTTTGTTGGGCTGTAGTTAAACATAAATTCAGTTCCTAAGGCGTAATCGCTGCCGATATTAGCAAAAGTTTCGAGCCACACTCCCGGAGAATAGGGCAAGGTTATATTCTCAATTTTATTTTGAGTTATTCGATAATACCCCTCAACTGAAAAGAAATTACTGTTTAATTTTTTTTGATAGCTCAACTCAAAGGAGTTTATGTATTCTGGTTGAAGATTTGGATTTCCCCGACGTACATTATTTGCATCCACAAAAGTAATAAAGGGTTCAATATACCATCCGCGAGGACGCTCAATTCGGCGGGTATAACTCAACATGGTTTGTTGTTCAGCAGGTAAATTGTATGAAAGGTGAATGGTTGGAAACAAATCGGGCCTATCGATGGTATAGGTTTCAGCAGTTTTTACCGATTCAAGCAACCAATACGTATATTCGGCACGCAACCCAGCCTGATATCCGAAATCGCCTTGAGTTCCTCCAAAAGTGGCATAGGTAGCATAAATTTGTTGATCGTAATTGGTCTGGTTGCTGTAAAGTGGCATGTAAACATAATCCAAAACATTGAAAGCGGTGTCGAAGTCATATACATTGTTTTCATCGTTACTTAATGAAAAATGACCTTGAAATCCGGCTTCCAATTTACCGCCCCAAGCAAAAGGCTGGGAATAATCAAGTTTGATTCGAATGCTATTTGATGGACCACTTTCATCGCTCATTTTACCTTCTAAAATACGGTTTAATGAATCTACCTTATTATTTTCTGAGGATTCATCCATATTCCTGCCATCAACCGTTAGTTGAGTTTGAAGGTAATGCTCGGTATTCTTTCCAAAGGTATGTTTGTAATCAAGGGTTGAGGAATAGAACAAGCCTCCCCTGCTAGATTTATTGAGTGAAGTATAGTATTCATCAATAGTTGCAGGTTCAGTCCATTCGGAATATTTTTTAGTTTCCTCCCTTCCAAATTCGAGCCAACCGCTATTTAAGTTAATACCAATTACATCGTTGTCGGTAAAATTCCAGTCAATACCTGCGTTAATGCTCGATGTTTGTCTGCTTCGTTTGAATTCTCCATCGGAAACCAAATTAAAAAGAGTATCGTTGGTCCGGGTCCAACGCTCCGATTCAACATTGCCAAACATGTTTCGCATGTTATAATCGCCTCCAAGATAAAAACGCCATTTTTCGTATCGCGAATCCACAGTAAAATCAGCTCCGTACTTTTCATCTTTACCCAAATTCGCATTCATAATACCGGTTACGCCATTCAATTTATTCTTTTTGGTAACAATGTTAATGATTCCAGCGGTTCCATCGGGTTCATATTTTGCCGATGGGTTGGTAATAATTTCAATGTTTTCGATAGCACCGGCAGGAATCTGGCTCAAGGCATCGCTGGGATCCAAAACGGTAGGACGACCATCAATTAAAACGGTAAAAGAGGTGCTTCCTCGCAATGAAACATTGCCTTCAATATCCACTTTTACGCTCGGTACATTTTCAAGAATATCAACAGCCGTGCCCGATTTGGCAGTAAGCATCTGGCTTACATTCACCACTTTTTTATCAATTTTATATTGGACCGATGATTGGTCAGCTGTCACATTTACAGCTTCTAACTCTTTTGAATTCGATTCAATAACAATCTTTCCCAAATCAACTTCTTTAGTTTCGGCTAAAATGGTTATGTTTTCAATGCTTTTAGTTTTGTATCCCATAAAGGTGAGAGTAAGGTAATACGTTCCAATCGCATTTCCTTTTAATCGAAAAAAACCTTCACTGTCGGAAATTCCGCCAGTAACTAATTTTTGAGTTGTATTATCGTAAAGTGCAATGGTGGCATATTCCACAGCATGACCCGTTCCATTTTCAATTACCATTCCAATGATATCGCCTTTTTTTACTGTTACCGTTTCTGTTTCTGTGGCCCAAAGATTGGTGCTTAGGATTACTAGGGCAATGACTAATTTATTCATAATTTATTTGTTTTTTTATTTTTGCATACAATGTTCTGACGTGGCATTTTGTAATTAATTGCACTATCGTAAAAAAAAATTTACAAAGCGGGTTGCAAGGTCAAAAACTGTGCCTTTTGGGAAAGAAGATTTTTTTTAAAATTGTAATTCTTATTCGGCTTCAATCGATTCGGATAGCTTAGGTATTGAAACAAAAAATGTACTCCCTTTTCCCAACTCACTTTCTAGCCATATTTTACCTCCATTAAGCTCCGTGAATTCTTTACACAATATCAAACCCAAACCCGTGCCTTTTTCCTTTGAGGTTCCAATATTTTTTGATTGGCTGGCTAAATTGAACAGTAGTTTCTGGTCATCACCTGAAATTCCTATCCCTGTATCAGTTATTGAAACAATCCAATAATTTGCCTCAAAATTTACCTTTATTTTAACAGAACCGTTCTCCGGTGTAAACTTTAATGCATTGGTCAATAGGTTTCGAATTACGGTATTGGTCAAATCCGGATCGGCATAAACCACACATTCGTTGCAGGATTCGTGTTGAATGGAAATATTCTTTTGTGAGGCATATCCTGCCAATAGGTCAGTATTATCACGTATAACTTCAATCAAATTAAATACCTTACGTGAAACTGAGATTTTGCCAAGTTGCAATGTGGCCCATTGAAGTAAATTTTCCAATAATATGTAAGCCTTTTCGGCGGAATTGCGCAAATGGAATAGATACGTGTTTAACTTTTCTGTTTCCATTGTTTCATAATCCGTTTGAATTACTTCACTGAGTTTATAAACTCCACCCAACGGATTTTTCAGGTCATGAGCTATAATTGCAAAAAACCGGTCTTTGGTTTTATTGAGCGCTTCAATGCGGTCGTGTTGTGTTTGAATTTCTTCCTTTTGGGTAGTAATTTCCTCTTTTTGTTCACGAAGTTTCACATTGTCCTTACTTTTTAACAGGTAATTCCGATAAACAATTCCGGCTATAAGTAATAACGCAAATCCTGCAATAAGTGCAACATTACGGCTCTGTTTTTGCCTATTTAATTCAAGTTGGGTTTCTAATTCTTTGTTCGTTTGGATAATTTTTTCCAATTCCCGCTCCTTTTCAAATTTTAATTCCGACTCAATACGGGTAATGGATTGAATGGTTTCTGAATTTTTTGCACTATCGGCCATTTGTTTATAAAGTAATTGAAAGGAATATGCATTTTTATAGTCGCCAACTTTAGCATAAGCTTGGTACAAATGCTCTGCAACCCATTCAATTTCATAAACAATACCAATTTCTTGAGCCAGCGTTAATCCCCTTTTCAAAAATACAATAGCTTCAGTGTAGAGATTTTTGTGAAAATAATATTCACCTAAATAGGTATAAGAGTTTGCCATCATTTGTTTGTGGTTCAGCGGAGTGCTGATGGCTAGACTTTTATTATAATACAAGAGGGCGGAATCGGGTAAGTTTAAATCATAATAAAGCTTCCCGATATTGTTATAGTAAAGATCCAACGATTCGGTATGGTTGCTTTTTATTGAAATGGCCACAGCCTGTTGATAGTTTTCCATCGCATTATCGTATTCCTTCAAATCGCGGTAAGCTACAGCCACATTGTTATAACTGCCTGCTAATTTAATGGAGTCACCAATTTTCTTCCGCATTTCTAACACCTGCTTATCCATTTCAAGCGCTTTGTAGTAATATCCTTGATTTCCATAAACAACAGCAATGTTATTTAATGCGGTAGCCTCTCCTACACTATCTTTAAGGAGGTGAAACAGTTGGTGGCTCTGTAAAAAATAGTCTAACGATTTGGCGTAGTTTACTTTATAAAAATAAACAAGTCCAATAATACGAAGTAGTTCTGCTTTCGGCTTTTGGTAATTGTATGCATTTGCTGTTTCCAACGCTTGGGTTGACCAATCGAGCGCCAAATCGGGATTTTGATTGCAACTGTCCAACGCCCGGGTTATCTCATTTTGTAAATATATTTCTATCGTATCCTTGGTTGCCTCAACCGATGCTTTGGATTCTATTACAGCCATAAAAAAAAATGCCAGAATACCAATCCGGTAAAATAGGAATTCAAACTTTATTAAAATGAATAACTTTATTGTTCCCGATATCATTGAATCAAATTTTTTAAAGGTTATTACTGATAAAATTTAAATCGTTAAATCACAAATAAATACAATCAAATTATCCCGCTTTATTCATACCTGAGCATAGCAAAAGGTTTGAATGTGCGAGGGGAATTGCGTTGCAAAGCGGGAAACCCCGATTTAGCTATACCCAAAATTGGGAGTTTTTATTTTCCCAATTTTGAGGAATAGCTTTATCGTAAGGATTATTCAAGAATAATCCGGGTTATCACTATTAAGTCCATTGTTAACTAATTATTCAACCAAAAGAATGAAAATAATTAATAATTTAACTAAAAAAGGGTAAGTAAGTTTAGAATTATAATCAATTTATTATTAACAATCCTTGCTTTGATTTTTTACTTTTTGCTCAACTTGTGATATTTAATTACATTTGATTCCAATCAAAAAAAGAGAATTATGAAAAAAACGACGAAAGGAATATCCATTTTTGCAATAGTTATGGCTGTTTTGCTGGTGGCTTATTTTGCCTTACCGCAATATGCGCGCCGTGCACTGGTTTATCAAAAAGCGGGTATCGATGATTTAACTATGTTTGACAATCGCGAAGTAAATACAGCTAACCCACAGGAATGGGAAACCAGCACCAAATTGCAAGGTTACCGGTTGGATGATTCTACCCTAAAAGCTTTTAATGAGCTTCAAACCATTGCCTACTTGATTATAAAAGATAAAAAAATAATTTTTGAACAATATTGGGATGGATATGGCCCGGAATCACGAACCAATTCATTCTCCATGGCCAAAAGTATTATTGGTCTGTTAATTGGTGCTGCAGTTGACGATGGATATATTAAAAGCATGGAGCAACCGGTTTCCGATTTTATTGAAGAATACCGTACTCCGGAAAATAGCAAACTTACCATCAGAGAATTATTAACCATGAGTTCGGGACTGAATTGGAATGAGAGTTATGGTTCACTTTTCAGTAAAACCACGGAAGCTTATTATGGAAAAGACATTAACAATCTGATTTATTCGTTAAAAGTGATTGAGAAACCGGGTGTTCAGTTTAAATACTTAAGTGGCAACAGTCAACTATTGGCCATGGTAGTTGAAAAAGCTACCGGTAAAAAAGTAGCCGAATATGCATCCGAAAAATTCTGGAAACCCATGGGTGCCGTAAATCAAGCGCTTTGGAGCCTAGATGCCAACAATGGAATGGAAAAAGCTTATTGCTGTTTCAATTCCAATGCCCGTGATTTTGCCCGTTGGGGACAATTGGTTTTGAACCAAGGAACCTGGAATGGTGACACCCTGATATCGCCCGATTACATAAGGCTATCAACTCAACCCGCATCGAATTTAGTGGACGAAACCGGCAATGCCGTTGATTATTACGGATATCAATGGTGGATTCAGCATTTGAATGGCGAACCGGTGCCTTATATGCGGGGCATTTTGGGGCAATATGTGTTTGTAATTCCTTCAGAAAATGCCGTGGTGGTAAGGTTGGGACATCTACGGAATGAAGGAAAAAAGAATCATCATCCTTTGGATACCTATTTGTACTTGGAGACTGCAGAGAAGATATTATCAAGTTATTCTAATAAGTGAATCAATTGAAACGTAATTTTTAACAGTATAAAAATGAAAAATAGATTCTTATCAGTCGTTTTGTTTCTAAGTCTTATTAGCTTAAAAGTAGAAGCACAGCAAGCATTGTGGGGTGAAGATGTAATTACCTCACCCGAAATAAATACGGATCAAACCGTCACGTTTCGCTATCTGGCTCCCGATGCCAAGGAAGTGAAAATTAGCGGAGACTGGTTTCCCAGCAAGGATTGGGTGCCCGGTTCGGAAATGATGAACAAAAATGAAAAAGGAATTTGGAGCTAAACAACAACGGTCCTTCCATCCGACCTTTACAGTTATTCATTTATAGTGGATGGATTGAAAACCACCGACCCAAACAATGTATATCTGATACGCGATGTGGCCACCGTGTTTAATGTGTTTATTGTGGGTGGTGGAAAAGCCGATTTGTATGCTGTGAAAAAAGTTCCTCACGGTTCTGTAACCCGAAGGTGGTATGATTCCCCTGGAATTGGGTTAAACCGCCGCATCACCATTTACACCCCACCGGGGTACGAAACAAGTAAAGAAAAATACCCTGTACTTTACTTACTTCATGGTATGGGAGGTGATGAAGAGGCTTGGATGGCGTTAGGTCGCACTTCGCAAATAATGGACAATTTGATTGCACAAGGCAAAGCAAAACCCATGTTGGTAGTAATGACCAATGGAAATGTTTCGCAAGAAGCCGCACCTGGCGAATCCAGTTTAGGTTTTTACAAACCCACATTTCAGCTTCCAAATACCATGAATGGAAAATTTGAGGAATCGTTTATGGATGTGATTCAATTTGTGGAAAGCAATTACCGGGTAAAGGCTGAAAAAAGCGGCCGTGCCATTGCCGGCTTGTCCATGGGCGGATTCCATTCGCTTCACATTTCACGATATTATGCCAACACCTTCGATTATGTAGGTCTGTTTTCGGCTGCTATTTTGCCCGATACCAGTGTAGCTTCTAAGATATATGAAAATTTAGATGCCACTTTGGAAACTCAAATGAAAAATGGGTACAAACTCTATTGGATTGGAATGGGTAAAACCGATTTTCTTTATAATGATGGTAAAGCCTATCGTGCCCGTCTTGATAAAATAGGAATGAAATATACATACATGGAAAGTGAAGGAGGTCATACCTGGACAAACTGGCGGGTTTACCTATCGGATTTTGTACCCTTATTGTTTCAATAAAACAATTTAAGGAATTAACGATTAAAAGAATCGCAAACCAAAGATAAACAAGGGTAAGACAATCTATACGATCTGGGTTTATAGGCATTGTTAGGCTTCATGCAAAAAAAGACTATGAGATATTGGCATTTGTACCAAAATATGTATATTTGGTACAAATAAAAAGAATATGGAACAAAATGCACCACATTATAAACTTGACAGACTTCCTCCATTAAGAGAGAAAGTTGAAACAATTGCAATTTTAAGACAGGCAAATAAATCAACAGCTGCACTGGCGGAATTAAAAGGGATTGCAAAAACAATCCCAAATCAGGCAATGTTGATAAATGCAATTGTTCTACAGGAAGCGAAAGACAGTTCTGAAATTGAAAATATAATTACAACCCAAGACGAGTTGTATAAAGCTTTGACTATAAATAAAACAAAAATTTCAGCAGAGACGAAAGAGGTTGTTAATTATCGAACTGCTATTTTACATGGATTTGATTATGTGAAAAGACAAGGATTTTTAAAATTAAATGATATCGTAAGCATCCAACAAGAATTAGTTGATAACAAAGCTGGAATAAGAAGCATACCAGGAACCGTACTAAAAAATGATAAAACAGGTGAAATAGTTTATACTCCACCACAGGATAAGTCAGAAATACTTGACTTATTGACCAACTTCATTAATCACTACAACAAAAATGAAGAAGAATTAACACCATTAATAAACTTAGCAATACTTCACTACCAATTTGAAAGTATTCACCCTTTTTATGATGGCAATGGCAGGACAGGTAGGATTTTGAATATTTTATATTTAATTCTTAACGGGTTGATTGATGTTCCAATATTATATTTGAGTTCATACATCATTGAAAATAAACCTGAGTATTATAAATTACTCAACAAAACAAATAGGACTGGAGAATGGGAAGAATGGATACTTTTTATGCTCAAAGCAGTAGAAAGTACTTCGAAAAATACAATCGGAAAAATAACCAAAATAAAAAACCAATTAGATAGAACCATTGAAATAGTGCAACAAGAAACACCAAAGATTTATAGAAAAGAACTGGTTGAACTGTTATTTGAGCAACCGTATTCAAAGATTGATTTTGTTGTTAATAGATTGAATGTAGAGAGAAAGGCCGCATCCAGATATCTAAGAGAACTGGAGGATATTGGAATATTGGAATCTCAAAAAATTGGGCGAGAGACATTGTATATAAACAAAGACTTAATTGAAATTTTAAAACAATAATAAACCAAAGCCTAACCCGCTATTAACCCAATACTGCAACTCGCTAATTTTAAGCGTATTCGCATTTGTTAACCCAGACTCAACTGAATTTAAGGCTATTTGGTAAAAACGTTAACTTGGACTCAAAAATTTAATTCGGCTATGGAGCAACCTTTAAACTGGAAAGTAATCAAAAAACCCTGTGCTAATGGCTAGGATTAGCACACATTTTGGTCACAGAAAATTACTACTTGAGAATCATTGACTGGAATTGTCAAGGCATTGTTATAGGATTATCTTCAAACAAACTTTTGATGTTTTGAAAAAATGTTTATCTTGCTTCAAGATAAACCATATTCAATATAAACCATATTCAATTTATCATGAAAACAATATTTTTCTGTTTGGGCATATTAACTGCACTTCCTTTATATTCACAAGTATTTACCGAGTTTGCAAAAACATTACCTATTGCTGATTCATCAGCTACATGGAGCGAATTAGGTTCTTCCATTGCAATTGATGGCGACTATGCTGTAATAGGAATGCCTGAAGTAAGTCCTAGAAAAGGTAAGCTTCTTATCTATTATAAAAACAACCAATCATGGGAGCCTATTGCTGAGTTGTCAAATTCTTTTGGATATTATAGTTTAGGTTTAGTAGTTAGTATTTCTGGAAATACAATAGTTGCAGGATGTAAGTATGCTGGTACTGAGGAATTCCCAAGTAGTGGAGTGGCTTTTGTTTATGTTAAACCTGAAGGAGGATGGAAAGATATGACAGAAACAGCTACACTTACCTCATCCAATAAGTATGATATGAATTATTTTGGTAGTTCAGTAGATATTGAAGGAAATACAATTGTAATTGGGGCCTTTTTAAATAGTATAGATTATAAAAGAACTGGAGCCTCATATATTTTCGAAAAACCAACCAATGGGTGGACTGACATGACAGAAACAGCTATGCTTACCGCTTCTGACAAAAAAAATAACGATTATTTTGGCTGCTCGGTTCATATATCTAACAATTTGGTCATTGTAGGAGCTGAAAAAGCTACTGGTATTATTAATAATAGCGGATCAGCATATTTATATCAAAAACCAAATTCTGGGTGGATTGATATGACCGAAACGGCTAAGCTATATGCTAATGATGGTATATCTGGTGATGGATTCGGAGGGGCTGTGTGTGTATCAGGTAATATTGTAGCAATTGGTGCAAAATATGAGGATAGCATCTCAACAAATTCTGGGTCGGTTTATGTATTTGAAAAACCTGAGAATGGTTGGGGAAATATGGCAGAAACAAAGAAAATAGTTGCTTCTGATGCAGGATATAATTCTTCATTTGGATATTCTTTATCAATAATTGGGGATACAATTTTTGTGGGAAGTCCCGATCACAAATATAGGGGTGCTGTTTATGTATTTGCAAAACCTGATTCAGGATGGTCTTATTTAACCGAAACTGCAAAAATAATAGAGTTTAATTCAAAATATGATAATAAATTTGGTACATCCATTGCCATATCAGGCGATTATCTTCTTTCCGGAGCACCTTGTAATGTTGATAAAGGTGATAGAAGTGGCGCTGTATTTGTTTTTCAAAGTACTGAAAACGGATGGAAAGAAAATTATTTATTACAGAAACTTTTACCCCCAACTTATCAAAATACAACTGGTTTTTATTATGGTGAATCAGTATCAATTTACAAAGACTATGCTGTAGTTGGGGCTGAAAACTATATGAATAGTAAAGGCATAGCATATGTATTGCATTTTAATAATAATACATGGGAAAATATTGCTATTCTTCAAGCTTCTGATGGAGAAATGAATGAATATTTTGGTTCTTCAGTTTATATAAATGATGGTGTTATTGCTATTGGTGCATATTGGCATAATGGTGGAGCATTCCATGGAGGTGCTGTATATGTATATGAAAAACCTGCTGGTGGGTGGACTAATATGACTGAAACGGTAAAAGTTTTACCTAACGATATATCAGGTTTTGATAGATTTGGTGAATCGTTATGTATTTCTGGGAATACCCTTGTTGTTGGAGGATTGTTGAGTAAAGTAAATAATCAAGAGACAGGGGCAGTTTATGTTTTTGAGAAACCTGCTTCTGGATGGGTTGATATTACACAAAAAGCAAAACTTTATGCATCCGACGGCGAAAATGGTGACTATTTTGGTATTGATATTGGGTTGTCAGGCAGTACTATAATTGTTGGTGCATATTATGATAATACCGATTTTGAGAGAACTGGTTCAGCATATATTTTTGAAAAACCGGTAAGCGGATGGACTAATAGGACAGAAACGGCTAAGCTATTAGTCTCCAATAGAAAACAATATGAATATTTTGGTAGTTCTGTTGATATTTATGAAAATACCGCTGTTGTTGGCTCACAATATGGTAATGGTTTTAATGTTAAGTCAGGATTGGTTTATGTTTTTGAGAAACCGGCTAATGGTTGGAGTAATATCAATGAAACAGCTATTCTAAGCTCATCGGATGCAGAAAATGAAGATCGATTTGGTTGTTCCGTTAGTATTTATAATAGTACAATTATAGCAAGCGCGTATTCAGATGATGATAGAGGATATGATATGGGAGCTGTTTATGTATTTGAAAAAGCTGATTCCACATGGTTAAATTCTAATGAATCATATAAATTAACAGTTTCAGGCAGTGGACATTACAATAATTTTGGTTACGATATTGATTTATATGAAAATGTATTTGTTTCTGGGGCCTATCAATACGATAATGAGCTTGGACAAAACGGTGGAGCTGCTTACTTTTTTAAAAAATCTGACATATTCAGTATAACACAACATCCCGTAGATATTAATAATGCATGTTTAAATAGTATAGTTAATTTTAGTATTCAGGGTAATAATATTTTAAATTATCAATGGCAGTTATCAATAAACAATGGATTAACTTTCATCAATATAGTTGAAGCAGGTGATTATCAATATCCAAATAACAGAACACTTCAGGTTAACGTTGATTCAACTATGAATAGCAATATGTATCGATGCATTGTTTCAAATCAAAATAATATTGACACCTCTGATGTAGCAATACTTCATTTAGATAATTCTGCTCCCGTAATTACTTCAGTACATTCTGATACTACAATTATTTTTAATTCCGATAATTTAATATTACCTGATTTTACAGGTGATGTAGAAGCTTACAATTATTGTGACTCAAGGCTTAGTATTACTCAAATTCCTGAGGCCGGTTCTGTAATTCAAGATGATGTAACTAATGTAACCATAACGGTAACTGATAATAAGGGTATTGCAACTTCTATAAGTTTTAGGGTTTTTTATGAAATAGTTGGGTATGTTGAAAATGAATCTGAATTTATTTCTATACATCCAAATCCTGTAAATGATTTGTTAAATGTTAGTTTTAATGAAAAGGAGATAGATTTTATAAAGTTATATAATAGCTCAGGAACAATGATTTATGCTGATTTTAAGGTAGAGGATAATACTAGTATTGATATGCGAAATTTCTCGACAGGTATATATTATGTTACTATTAGCATTGATAAAAAACGATACATGCATAAAATAATTTGCCAATAAAGAGTAATAAGTCATTGTAATTCACATTCGATTGAATACTTTGGAAGTGTAATTTTTTAAAAAGTTAACTTGGAAATGTAAATTTATTTCAACATGAAGTAAACCATAAATATCCGTGAACTCATGAAATTAAAATCATTTTTTATAGCCTTCATACTATGTGTAGAGGTAATTACATCCGCTTATGCCCAAACATTTAAAAACCCAGAACTTTCAATTTCCAGCATCGGAAAAAACCGATGGATTATTCAAACTACCGACAACAATACCATGTATTTGGTTGAGGGAACTAAAAAAGCACTCCTTATTGATACCGGTAACAAATGCAATCAGTTCGATTCCATTGTTCGCTTGATAACAAAAAAGCCGCTCGAAGTAGTCCTAACCCATGCCCATTCTGACCATACAGGCAACATTGATGCATTTGATGAAATCTATCTGCATCGAGCCGATACCGTTTTGCTGGATAAAAGCTATCAAGGAAAACTGCATTTTATAAGCGATGGTGACCAGTTAGATTTGGGTGGAACCATTCTGGAAGTGGTTCATACGCCAGCTCACACACCAGGCTCCATTGTACTAATGGATAAGGAGGTTGGTTATTGTTATTCAGGCGATGCTTTTGGTTCGGGGCAGGTTTGGCTTCAATTACGACCCACGGCTCCAATGAAAACCTATATCGGCTCCTGCGAAAAAATGGAAAAGTGGCTGGAAAAAGGTATAGACAGCATTTATTGTGGCCACTATTTTTATGCCAAGCAAGCTTTTTCAAAGGAGTACATTACCAATATGCGGATTCTGGCTGAATCGTTGGAAAATGGTACAAATTTAAAAGGGGAGCCTTATCCAATTATTGTGTCATTTGGGGCCGATCATCCAATGATAATTACTTTGGGTTTAGCAGGTATTGTGTATGACCCGGAACATATCAAGTAAAAACTGTTCAATTGACAATTATTTTTGAGGCCGTTTTCCCAACTTTTATCAAGTAAATACCTTTTGTAAAGCTTGAAATATCAATAGTTTTAGTACCGTTTTCATCAAGTGTTGACTTCATCACTAGTTGCCCAATGGGAGAGAATATTTCTATCATCGAATTAGCTTCGTTATTAGCTGAAATTAAAATTTTATCGGTTGCCGGGTTTGGGTAAATGCTAATTACCCTACTGTTTTTGACTTGAGGTACTGAAAGAATGTTTACCACAGGCATGGCGCTCCAATTTTCGGGAAAGTGGTTATCTACCAAAAGATTATTTAGTGTAAATGCATATTCATAGTCAAACCCATCAACCGGCCAGCCTAAGTCGACCGAATATTTTATATAATCAACCACAATTCCATATTGGTTGAGCAATTGAATGGACTCTCCATTGTTCGATAGTTTTCCCTCAGTCCACTGTACAACATTTCGGGAATGACTCCACAACCAGGCTTGGTCAGTTACAAATAAGGTATCCTGTGGGTCAATAGTTGTTCCCTGGGGAACAGTACAAGTAATTCCCTTATCGATACTATAATTGGAAACATCAACTGCATCAGGCGTTGGATTATAAATGGCAATGTATTCTGCATCGGTTGTGTTTAATGGGTTAATATAAAATTGGCAAATCAACACGTTTGGCTTTTGGTCGATGCTTGGTAAATTAGTTCCCAAATCAATGGATTTACCATTTTCATATCCGGCCCCAATACAAGGAGATCCAGCAAGAAGATTAAAATTATAATAAGTTGGAGCGGTAAAAAGTGGATTTCCAAATTTATTCATTGCTTCGGCGGTCAACAAATCATTATCGGAAAGACAATATTTGAATTGAATGGACGACTTGGAATCCGATTGAAAGGAAGCCAGAGAAGCATTCGATAAAATACTATTTTGTATTAGGGCATTTCCCCCGGCACGCCCTAAATTTTTCTCATAGCAACTTACAGCGGTTCCGTTTCCATAAAAAATACAATGATCGATAAATAGGGAACTTGAGTCTTTAACACCCACACCCATATTGCAATTTACAAATGTACTGTTGGTTAAAACTACTGAAGACCTTTGGCCCACAGAGATACCTTTATCAAATACGTTATAAATGAGCACACTATCAATGAGTATATTGGTTGCTTCTTCGCCAATATCAACAGCATCAGCATTAAAGCCAACAATATTGTAAAGTTTTGTATTTCTGATTATTCCATCCGCAATACCATCGTAATCAATTCCATCGGAATCGAACTCTGAATTACCCACAAAGGTGCAGTTTTCGATAATTGCGTTACCATATTTTATGTTAATCAAATCGCCGGTATAATTGGAATGTATATAACTATTGGTCAATGTTACATCGGAGTACCTTGCTGAAATAGGGTTTTGGTATGAATTTTCGATTATCAGGTTATCGAGTTTTACATTTCCATAGAAGGATGCAATGGCACCTACCCTTTGCGGTATTGGCCCACAGGTGGCATCATCTACAGTTACGTAAGAAAGGTTCGATGTAGCACTTGAATTCCAGAAATTTAAGGCTCCCCAACCTTCAGAATCATACGTTGGATTAATTTTAAAAACAATACGTTCTGCCGAAGTTCCAATTGCATTGATAGCTCCATGTATGTAAAAATTACTACTGGGCGACATCCAGATTTCAACACCCGGCTCAATGGTTAAGGCAACGCCACTTTTTACAGTAACGTCGTTTTGTACAATAAAGGGAGAACAGCTTTTTGACAACGTTGTGTTTTCAGCTATTTCCGTTGGAATCATACAATAATTATCTGATTCAAAAACAGCTACCAAACTTATATCTTCGGTTAAAGTAAAAGGATAGTTTAAATCGGTCGATATAAAAGCAGTATTTTCCAAAATGGAACTAGATAATTCAAGATCGAAGCTTAAGTCGGTGCTGTTAATGGTAATTTGATGCACCTCAACGGCAAGCACATTGGTACCGAGTAATAAGTTGCTTTGGTCGATTAAGAAGGAATTATAGGTACTTTCCTCAGACCCTGCTACTGAAGATAAGGCCATTGTTTTGTAATTGATTTCACCACTGCTAATATTATCTCGAACCAATTCTTTGCCGTTTAAATATACTATGGCACCATCGTCTTTCAGCAAACTTATAGTATATGAATAAGCGGTCAGGTCGTCTTTTGTAAGTGTAAATGTGTGCCGGAAATAAGTGGTAATGTATTTATTCTGACTGTTGTTGCCGTAACTCACCACAGTAGTTTCGTCTCCATCGCCATAGCCAAATTCCCCTAAACCGGCATTCCAGGAGTTGTCATTGAAAGCCGACTCTTTCCAAGCCGCACCTTGATTGCTTCCATCATCCAAGTATTTCCAAGTGGATTTTTTAGGAACCAAAACTTTTTTAACTGGATTTTTCCATCCTACAAAAGTAAAACCGGCTTTTTCGTCGGCGGAAATTTCTGCTTCCACATATTTCAAATAAGGACTCGTACAAGTTGCCAGTGGTATTTTTAATCCATTCAATGTTAAAGTACCGGCATTTTCAGGATAAACAGCCACCGATAAGTTTGCTGTTCCATCAAATCCATAGTTATTTAAATCGGTAAGCAACACTTGAGGCCTTGCTTGAACATAATCCTCTAGGTGGTTCACCTCGTTATACCAGTAATCAACCGATGGCATGGCATCCCCATAGCTTGAGGTAGTTCCCAGCCAGCGTTCCACATGTGCGGGTATTTCTTGTTCAATGGCAATCCGATGTGAATTAATAAGTTTCTTCATCGTTTCCGGATGAAAACTGGTAAACAGTTGGTCAGCAAGCCGCTGTCCAAAGTATTTTTTGTAATCATCGTTTGCCATTAGCCTTCCGAAAGGAAACGAAGTTTGACCCAAATAAAAACTGATTAACTGGCTGCTTGTGTTAGTATAACCTCGGTCAAGATCCATTAAAATCCACCTCCATTTCCCAGAGTCTTTTGGTTTCCAAGCCATCACATTGTGGTCGATGGAATAGTTTCCAGAGGCCATTTCAGCAATAACCATATCGGTAAAGTTCTCAATATCCATTTCCTCAGCTACCGCATCAAAATTTGCCGGTACCGACAAATCTTTCATAATAAGGGTTTTAAAATCATTGTAAGCATACAAATCGCCGCATTCTGCATAGTCTTCGTTTTCAACCATATCAAACGTTCCTGCGGCTAACCCATAATGCTTTTCAATGTAGTCGGTTTCAATTTTCTCCCTAAAATTATGAATACCCATGTATTGACCGTTTACATAAACCGTACACCAGCGGAAGGCTGAAATATCGAGATTCATATTTAACTGGGTAGCATTTTGACCTAAAATATCCCGCATGAGGGTGTTGCTCCAATCGTTACCCGATGCCCGTAGAGCAAAAGTTTTAAAACCGGACCTAGGTGAATCGTAAAATAAAGTATAATCCAAAGTGCCTGTTCCGTATTGTTTCCGGAAATAAACACCCAACATTTTTTGAGGCAGTTTCCAGGAATACAAGCCATTTATTTTGACCCCAGCCATTTCATTAAAAGCCGCCCGGTCGGATCCATTGTTTTCGAACATTTCAATATTAACCGGGACTTCCCAATCGGGTTTAAAATTCTGAACATAAATACCGATTTGCGGATCCCAAAAATTTTCAGGATTTGTTGACAACGAAACCACGGGTAGTGTATTAGGAATAATACTTTCATTAATAAAATAGGAATTGGTAATTATAGGTCCTGGTACCATTTCGGGTTTAAATATCCTTGCCCTTATCACTGTTGTGTTATTTACCGTAATTGGACTGGCATAAACAGGTGAACTCAGTGTTGGAGCAGAGCCATCGAGCGTATAACGGATTACGCCACCCATATCAGTGGAAAATATGATGGATAGGTTGGAATTATAAATACCACCCCGATAATTGAATTGTGGCTCATTCGCGGCAAAACCAGTAAAAAACTCCGTAATATTGGCTGTATTGGGAGTGGCTGTAGCGTAATATCCCCATTGTTGGTAGTTATTGATATTCCTCCCCTCTGATACATCGGGGCTTTGGTTGGAATAACTTATTGAATCTATTACTTTTAAATTCACATTGTACAACCCAATAAATTCGCTCAATGCATTTAGGTTAAAACCAGTGTGGTTGCTGCTGTCCTTTCCATCGGCCCAAAAAATAGCAAAACCATGAGGACCTATATTAATATTCCCTATTTTCCATTTATTGGGAACGCCTTTATCATCGGTTAAGTAGTATCCATTTAGGTTAACTTCCATTTCACCTGCATTATAAAGCTCAATCCAATCAGCATCTTCGTAATAATCCGGATCTTCAATTGTAGATGCATTCGAAGCCATGAATTCGTTGATATATAATTGACCATAGCTGGCAAGGGAAATGGGTACAAGAAGCAGTATTAGTATAATTCGCATCATTTGGTTTCTTTTTTCAGAGCACTCACAAACTCATTTTTATTAAAACTATTTTTTAAAACAATATCAAAAAATTGCTGGATTCAGTTAAAAAACTTAATGTTCTACTTTTCATCCGATTCAAAAAAAACAGACAATCAATTTTCATGCAATAATTATCCTCCTTTAAAAGATATTTTCATTAACTTAATTTCCGAGCTTAATTAACGCAAATTTAGGAGAATAGTTATGACTAAAAATTAAAATATTACAAACTATGATTCTAACCATTCCGCTTTATGGTATTTATTGATGAATGTTTTATTCCGCCAAAATTGGAACAATGTTGAAATAATAACTTTACATGATATTAGTGCAACAGAAAAACCTTTTTTTAAGGTCAATGGGGTTTTAAAGTATTTTATAGTTCATAATAACAAGCTTTTACAAATCAAAAATGTAAGTAAAACTATTAAAGTCGAGGCAAGTTAAATTCAAACTTATAGTTAATTACCTGCCACACGAACTAATTTTGATAAAAAACGATTAAATATGAAGAAAGAAGTTGTTATTGTATCAGCAGTGCGCACAGCTATTGGCAATTATGGGGGCAGCCTTTCAGGATTGTCTTCTGTTGAATTAGGTGTAATTGCTGCAAAGGAAGCTATTAGGCGTGCCGGGATAGATCCGAAGTTAATTGATGAATCCATTATTGGAAATATACTATCTGCAGGACAAGGTCAGAACATTGCACGGCAAATTGCGGTTCATGCGGGTGTTCCGGTAACAAGCCCAGCTATGACCATCAATATTTTGTGTGGTTCCGGATTAAGGTCTGTTTCACTGGCAGCTCAAATGATACTTACCGGAGACTCCGATATTGTAATGGCCGGTGGTACCGAAAGCATGACCAATGCACCTTACCTTCTTCACCAAGCCCGCAGTGGCTACAGAATGGGGCATAACCAGCTTTTTGATAGTATGATTTTAGATGGACTTACCGATGCCTTCAATGAATACCACATGGGTATGACCGCTGAAAACATTGCCGAACAATGGAAAATAAGCCGTCAGGATCAGGATGCATTTGCATTGAATAGCCGATTAAAATGTGAAGCAGCACAAAAGGAAGGGAAATTTGCCAACGAAATAGTTCCCGTGTCTATTCCACAGCGAAAAGGTGAACCCATCATCTTTGATACCGACGAATTTCCGAAGCACGGATTGAGTTTGGCACAATTGGAAAAGCTGAAACCAGCTTTTAAAAAGGATGGAACGGTAACTGCCGGAAATGCATCCGGACTGAATGACGGTGCATCGATGCTAATTGTAATGTCAAAGGAAAAAGCGCTGGCATTGGGTTTGAAGCCTTTGGTTAAAATTATTTCTCATGCAACAGTAGCACTTGACCCATCCATTATGGGATACGGACCAGTTCCGGCTTCCGAAAAAGCACTGAAACTGGCCAATATGAAGATTTCAGACATAAATCTGGTTGAAGCCAATGAAGCATTTGCATCACAATCAATTGCTGTAATGCGTGACCTAAAATTAAATCCTGAAATAGTTAATGTTAACGGCGGTGCCATCGCATTGGGTCATCCAATTGGAGCCTCCGGTGCACGCATCTTAACTACTTTAATTTATGAAATGAAACGCCGACAGGTTGCTACCGGATTAGCTACCTTATGTATTGGAGGCGGACAGGGAACTTCACTCATTGTAGAGAATGTTTAGAAGCTTTAAAACTTTTAATAACTCCTTTTAAATCTAGTATTCCATTCCGGAAAACCGGAAGTATAAAAAAGTTTAGAACCTTAAAAGAAAATAAAATGAATCGTAAATTAGAAAATAAAATAGCAGTAATCACAGGTGGTGCCGATGGAATTGGTAAAGCTACCTCTATTAAATTTGCAGCAGCGGGTGCAACATCAATTATCTGGGATTTAAATGCTGAAAAAGGCCAAGCCTTGGTAAAAGAAATTGTACAATTGGGTGGAAAAGCCGAGTTCATGCAAGTTAATACAGCCAATTATGCTGAAGTGGAAGCGGCCACCAATGAGGTATCAAAAAAACACGAAAAAATAGATATTCTGATTAACAATGCAGGAATCACTCGTGATGCTTCTTTGAAAAAAATGACTCCTGAGCAATGGCAACAGGTTATTGATGTAAATCTTACCGGTGTTTTTTATTGCTGCAAATGCGTGAGCGATAAAATGGTGGAGAAAAACTATGGGAGAATTATAAATACCTCTTCGGTGGTGGCTCTGTATGGCAATTTTGGACAAACCAATTATGTCGCTACAAAAGCCGGTTTAATTGGCATGACTAAAACTTTGGCTAAAGAGCTTGGTCGTAAAGGCATTACAGTAAATGCGGTTGCTCCCGGATTTATTGCTACCGACATGGTAAAAAAAATGCCTGAGGATGTTCTAAAAGCTATGGAAGAAAAGGTACCTTTAAAAAGATTAGGGTTGCCGGAAGAAATAGCTTCTGCTTATTTATTTTTAGCCAGCGACGATGCCGCTTATATTAATGGTTCAGTTCTAAGTGTTGATGGTGGTATAACCATTTAATTTTGGATATTTAAATGAAAAGTAAGAATTTAAATAGTGATAAAAAACAATTCCGGTATTTTGCACCTAAATAAATATGACTACCACTGACAATTCAATACAATCTCCCCTGCTTGCAGGGGAGATCCCGAGTACTCGGGAGAGGGGTAAAAAGGAACAAACAAAAAAATTAAATCATTTACTTTCTATACCCCTACCGATAGTTATCAGCACCCGAAACTTGGGAGAGAGCAAATCAGTGCTAATATTAGACTATCGATTAAGTAATTAATATAATTTACAGCATTCATACAAAAATAATTTTATGTCAACAAAAGCACAGATAATAGGGGCGGTAATTCTACTTGCACTTTATGGAATAGCCATACTCTACTTCGTTATCAAAGGATCGAAGGGAACAAAAAGCATTAATGATTTTGCCTTAGGGAGCATCAGTTTTTCTCCAGTATTTGTTGGGCTGTCGCTTGCAGCGGCTATGACTAGTGCTGCAACGTTTGTAATTAATCCGGGTTTGGTGGCAACCTATGGTATCAGTGGGTTCCTTTCGTTTGGGGTATTTTTCCCATTAGCCACGTTAATTTCACTGGTAATCTTAACAAAGAGTTTCCGAAAATACGGTCAATCGGTAAATGCTTTGTCGCTGGCAAGTTGGATTGGCAGTCGCTATAAAAGCAAGGGGTATGCTTTGTTTGTCGCCTTTTTATCGGTACTATTAATAACTTTTATTGTTTTAATTTTAGTAGCCCTAACCAAGGTAATTGCCCAAGCATTAAACGCCAACGAGATAGTAGTTTTAGCACTCATGGTAATTTTTATCTTCGGGTATATGATGTTTGGAGGAGCCAATTCCATGGTTTATACCAATGCCATTCAAGCAATCATTATGGTAGTGGTGGCATTTATATTGATTGGCTCAGGCATTCAGTTTTTCAATGAAGGAATTGCCGGTTTTTTTCAAAAACTCAAAACCATCGATCCTATGTTGGTGCAAGCTACCAATCCTAAAAGCCCTCTGTTTCGTGATTTTTTTGAAATTATTGTGGTTCAAATGATTATAGGGGCTGCAGTGGTTTGCCAGCCACACATTATAACCAAATCGCTGCTACTAAAAAAAGAATCGGATGTAAATAAATACCTGATTACGGCAGTAAGTGTTGAGGTACTTTTCTTTCTAGTTGTAATTGCCGGATTGTATGCCCGATTGCTTTTCCCTGAATTGACTCAAAATGGTGCACCCATTAGTACCGATAGCATAATTCCTGCATTTGTTATTAAAATATTTGCCGGTGGATACGTTTCTGTCCTGGTCGGTTTACTGGTAATTTTGGGATTAATCAGTGCTGGAATGTCAACCATTGAGGGACTTATTCAGTCGTTGGGTACCACCATTACCACCGATATTATCAAACCATTGTTTGGCCATTTGGTTTCAAAAGAAAAAAAGTACATCATGATCAATAGGGTGGCCATCATCGGACTGGCAATCGTTTCGTTTTTTATAGCTCGTGACCAATTGCTTCATCCAAAATTGAGTGTCGCCATTCTGGCACAAAACGGCGTTTATGCGTATTTTTCAATCATCTTTGTCCCTATTGTTTTCGGAATCTTTATAAAAGATATTGGATTGAAAGCCCCATTGATTGCATCCATCGTAGCTTTACTGGTTCATTTTTTAGTTTATTATGGATTCCCTTTGCTTTTAAAAGCAGAAATAGTCAATTTTGGTTTTTTCAATAAATATTTAATTGGGACGGTTCGAAATCCAGCAATAGCAGCTGCTTCAGCTATAACTATATCCGTTTTAACGGGATTAATCATTCATTGGTTTGAAAAACACAAGTTAAATATATCAAGCAAAACAATCTAACAATTAACTCATGGCAGATTACCAGAATATTTATAAGAGCAAACTCATTACTACCCAACAGGTTGCCGGACTTCTGAAAAGCGATACGGATGTAATTGTAGCTCAATGCGCCTCTGAACCACAAGGTTGCATGGCTCAGTTTCATTTAGCAAAAGATAAAGTACACCAAGTAAAAGTATTTTCGGTACTTACTTTACAGCCTTATGATTTTTACATGAAACCTGAAATGAAAGGTCATTTTGAACTTTGCAGCTGGTTTCATGCACCAGGTTCGCGCAAAGCCTTAAAAGCAGGAACAGGCACGGTTACTTTTGTTCCAAATATGTTGCACCGGGCAGCTTCTGATAGGCTGAAAGTACGACGACCCCATCTTTTTGTGGGAACTTGTACTCCCCCTGACGAAAAAGGTTTTGTTTCCCTTTCATTAGGGATAACCTACGAAAAAGATATTTTGGAAGCCGCCGAAATATCAGTTTTAGAAGTCAACGACCAATTGCCCCGCACTTATGGAGATACTCAAGTGCATGTGTCGGATGTTGATTATTTTGTGGAATTCTCCCAAAAGCCACCCACCCTACCATCACCATCATCCGATGAGACGGCTTTGGCTATAGGTTCAAACATTGCCAAATTGGTTGATGATGGTTCTACCATCCAATTAGGTATTGGTGAAATTCCCAATGCAGCAGCACTTATGCTACGCAATAAAAAGGATTTGGGAGTACATACCGAAATGTTTGTCGATTCCATGATGGAGCTTTATGAAATGGGAGTAATTACCAATAAACAAAAAAGCATTCATAAAGGCAAGTTTATTTGCACGTTTGCCATGGGCAGCGAAAAAATGTATCAATGGCTTAATAACAATCCGGCGGTAGAGTTTTTAAGGGGAACTTATGTAAACGATCCTTGCCTGATCCGGCAGAATTCCAAAATGGTTTCCATCAATACCTGCATTATGATTGATTTTACAGGGCAGGTAGCCAGCGAAAGCATTGGAATTGATCAATATTCAGGAACCGGCGGCCAAACCGACACGGCTGTTGGAGCTACCGAAGGGTTTGATGGTTTGGGGAAATCAATAATTGCCTGCCGGGCTACTGCCCGAAATGGGGAAATATCGACCATTGTGCCAGTACTACCCGAAGGAACGGCAGTAACACTGCATCGCAGTCATACCGATTACGTAGTTACTGAATTTGGAAGTGTGCGGCTAACAGGTTTAACTGTTAAAGAACGGACACATGCCTTAATTTCAGTGGCTCATCCATCCTTCAAGGAATCACTTACCCGCAAGGCAATTGAAATGGGATACATTGATGAACAATAAATCAGCACAGGATATGATTCCTATAGAAATACTCAGCACCGGTTTGTACGTTCCCGGTAGTGCCATAACTAATTCCGAGTTGAAACAATTAGCCGGAATTGAATTCGATCAGGCAAAGATAGAAAGCAAGCTAGGCATCTATCAGCGGCACATTGCCCATTTGAGGAATATAACCGAAACTACAGCCGATTTTGCTACCAAAGCCGCATTGAATGCAATTAAAAATGCAGGCATTGAACCACAGGAGATAGGCCTATTAATTGTAGCCACCGATACCCCTGAATTTATAACACCTGCTACGGCTATTTTGGTTCAAGGCCGGATTCAAAAAGGTGAATTTGGCACCATGGCTTTTGATATTGCCGCTTCGTGTGCCAGTTTTTCCATGGCTTTTGATACCGCAGCATCTCTATTAGCTAGCCATAGCACCATGCAGTATGCTTTGGTTATTGGGGTGTACAACATGCCTGCTTTTATGAGGCCAGGCGATGCCTTTGGATACCCAATTTTTGCTGATGGTGCGGGTGCCTTTATTCTTAAAAAAGCTAGCCATGGAAAAGCTTGTTACCTCGGAAGCCACATGGTTACCGATGGTACTCAATGGGATTACATTGGCATCTATGCCGGAGGATCAAAAAATCCGATTACTCATGAATTATTGGATTCGCAAAAGCAAGGTTTATTGAATTTGCAGACACTTCCAGGCGACCGTAACGTTAGGTTATGGCCAATGGTCGTTTCGCAGCTTCTTGAAAAAACCGGTTATTCAGCCGACCAAATTGATCATTATATTTTTACTCAAATCAATAGATCGGTTATTTTAAAAGTAATGGACGCTCTAAATCAGCCTTACCATAAAGCTCATTTTGTAATGGATAAATATGGCTACACCGGATCGGCATGTCTGCCCATGGCATTTAATGATGCAATCATTGATAAAAAAATAAAAAAAGGAGATAAAGTACTTTTTGTGGCATCAGGAGCCGGACTCTCTGTAGGGAGCAACTTATTTATCTATTAAATATTTTCGAATGAATACTATAAAGGTTGGAATTGTAGGTACAGGAATTTATTTGCCCAAAGGGCGCATGACTGCGGCTCAGATATCAGTAGCAACAAATGGAGTTTGGTCAGAAAATGCGGTAAAAGAAAAGTTAGGTATCATTGAAAAACCTATTCCCGGAACCAATGATGGAACCCAGCAAATGGGAGTATTAGCGGGTCTGGATGCATTGAAAAATACCGGAATTGACCCATTAGAAATAGATATTATTTTATGTATTGGTGAGGAATGGAAAGAATATCCCTTAACAACATCCGGTATTTACATTCAATACATGATTGGTGCTAAAAACGCATGGGCCATTGATGTTCAGCAACGTTGCGGAACTACCGTAGCCGCACTTAAAATGGCCAAAGACATGATGATAGCTGACTCCAGCATTAACACCGTAATGATTGTAGGTGGTTACCGAAATGGCGATTTTATTGATTATACCGATCCATCGGTTTCGTTTATGTATAACTTATCAGCCGGAGCAGGAGCTTTAATTTTAAAAAAGAATTATCCTAAAAACCTTTTATTGGGTACTCATATTATTACCGATGGTTCCATGGCACGTGATGCCGGGGTTGAATTTGGCGGCACCGTAAATCCCATTAATGAAACCAACTTTCATTTAGCCTACAAATCGTTAAAGGTATTTAACGAAAGGCACATGAAAGATCGGTTGAACGAAGTATCCATGACTAACTGGTTCCAATGCATCCATAAAGCATTTGAAAAATCAGAAGTTCCTCTGAGCGACCTTGGCTTTTTATGTTCCCTTCATTTTAAAAGAAGCATGTATGAATTTATGCTCAATGAATTGAAACTGAATCCAGAACAAAGTATTTATCTGGAACATTACGGACATATTGGACAGGTGGACCAAATTCTATCGTTGCACTTAGCGCAACAAACCGGGCAATTAAAACAAGGAACTATTGTATCAATGATTGCTGCAGGTATTGGTTATGCCTGGGGAGCTAATGTAATAAAATGGGGCGAATGAGTATGAGTCGCACTAAATATTTCTTTACATATCTATTTAATATTCTGCAATTTAACAAGTATCAATTGCCAATAATAAATTTAAGTCAACTCAATGTATTTTAATTAAGACTAATTATTCATTATATTAGTGACTAACTTGCTATGACAAATTTGATTGTTAACTAAAACTAAATTAGAAAAAGTATGAAAAATTTATTTATTATTCTTGTTGCTGTTGTATTTGCATTCAGTGCATGTGATAAAAGTGAAGAGAAAACTGTGTATAATCCCTCTACCGATGGTATTGTTGGTCAATGGTATTCTTCAGGTGCAAACGTTGCCGTATTGTTGTCAACGTATTTTGCCATCGATTCAATTTATGCAAAATTTGAATCAAACAACACCTATTTAGTTGAATCGTATTCTGCTGGAGCAAAAACAACCTACACCGGTACTTTTACTCAAACTAAATCGGGAACCGGAAGTATTTGGAACATTGTTTTGAACCAAAGTGCCCCAACAGCGGTTACCAGCGAAGGTATTTTCGAAATTACCACGGTTACCAATGGATTTACCATGAAATACGAAGTGGCACAAACAGAACCTAACATTAGTGCTACCCCTCCAACGGCAACTGCTGGTTTTGGAAGCACCAATGGGGGTGCATTATCGACTTGGAATATTCAAACATTTGTAAAAATAGCCGAATAATTAACAAACCGGAAAAAAGTCAGAATATGGTATCTCAGGATATTTTATTCTGACTTTTTTATTTTTACTCTTGTTACCATTAAATCTTAATACAACTTTTTAAGCATAATTTAACTTTCGGCTGTGCTTTAATAAACAATTGCTTTAGGTAAAGCAGTTTAAGTATCATTCATTTATTCAACACGTTGCAAAGATGTCGATTAGTAATAATCATTTATTCATGACATTCGTTTAGTTCGCAGTTAAAATTAAAAGCAAATGAAAAAAACATTCAGTTTGGTATTGGGATTATTCTGCATGACCAATAGTTGGGCTCAAAATCCTTCCAATCAATATTTTAAAGGAGAGATTCCTCAAAAGGCCAATAAAGAATTCCAATTTATTGCCTATTATATTAATCAGGCAGTTACTTCCAATATTTATCCAAAAAATGACTTCCTTAAAGGACAGGTAGTTGGACGTTTATTTGGGGGTAATACTTCCCAAACTTCTGATTCATTAAAAACCAGTTACATAGAGCAGCGGTTGATTCCATTTTTTATATACACACCCAAATTATTTAACGGCAAAGCCACATTAAGAGCATCGTTCGAAATTGACTGGACTTGGGGTGATGTTGCTTATGGAGTTGGTGGTAATTTCGGAGGGGCTATTTCAGCCGACCAAGTGAATTTGCAAACTCAAAATTTAGAATTGGAATTAAATCCAGCTAAAGGTTGGTATATTAATCTTGGTTTGCAGCGCCTTTACGACACTCCTTACAATCCGTATAGAACCTCATTCGATAAAATGACTACCACCGGTTACCGATTGGCTTATTTTGGAACGGACGGTGTGGGCATTACTGTTAGGAAAGAATGGGACTTTGCCCGGATTAAATCAGGTTATTATAAACTTTACGAAAACTACATTCAACTGAACGATGATGTAACCTTAATTGAATTTACCGGCGAAAAGGATGTTTCGAGGAATTGGAAAATAGGTGGTTCAGCCTATTACTTGAGAGATCGGGCATCAGGCGCCGGTGGAGTTTCTATTTTAAGCCAGGGCTTTAATAGCTTGCTTGCTTCGCACAATGGGGTTTACCGATTCAACTATGGCGATGTTCCCTATAAAGCCGATGTGGTTTGGCTGGGCACTTACTTCGGACGGAATACGGAACATTGGCTTGATCCATGGATGGTTACCGGATTTTTAAACGTAAACGTGGGTAGTGCCGATACCTTAGCCAATCAGGCACTGTCGAAAGATGATTGGACCCGGGCTACTGATATTTTTGGGTTTGCAGGTAATGTTCGCACATCATACCGATATGGACAAACACTGTCCGACTGCATTACGCTTGATGCCATATATTCTTCGGGTGATGCCAATGGCTTGCAGGATGGAAAATATTCTGGTGTTATTACAGGAAACCAATACGGTGCTCCGGGTGCCATTTATATTAGTTCGGGTTCCTACCTTTTAATGCCTCATGGCAATGTGGTTAACCGCTACATGCCTGCTATCCTCGATATTTCGAATATGGGTTACGGTATGACATCAGCCGTGTTAAGTGTTTCGAAAGGTTTAATACCACACAAGGTGAATGCGAAAATAGGAAGTGCCATAGCATTTAGTAATGTTCAACCCTTAGGAGGAGGCAATTTAATTGGAACTGAATTCAATGGAAATATTGCTTACAATTTTGGACCCTTTATGAGTCTGGAATTGCATGGGGCATACCTGATTTTAGGTGATTTTTATGATAGCAAACAAAGCTCCTATGGCAGTTCTGTTAATGGTAACTTAGATACCCGACCTGTTGATCCGTGGACAACATTTATAGTATTTAAATGGCTCATGTTTTAGTTCTTTTAAAGATTTGATTGATGAAAAACAGTATATTTTTTGGTTTCGCACTAGTTATTTTAGCCATGAGTAGTTGTAGTACTCCGTATAAAACATTATCTCCGTCTAAATCGATGGATGATATGCAATACTTGCATTCAGTAAAAAAAGTTCATCTCCCCCAAAGTGGCTATGATATTGCTTACACCGACGAAGGCAAAGGAGAAACCACCATAATCTTTATTCATGGTTTGGGAAGTTACTTGCAAGCATGGATAAGAAATGTGGAAGGACTTAAAGTCAATTACCGGTGCATTTCAATTGATTTGCCGGGATACGGAAAATCAAGTAAACAGCCACACAGCGGCCAAATGACCTTTTATGCGGATATAGTGAACGAATTGGTTACTGAATTGAAACTGCAAAAGGTGGTTTTGGCTGGGCATTCCATGGGTGGGCAAATAGCTATAACCACTGCATTGCAATATCCTGATATTATTAGTGCCCTATTGTTGGTTGATCCAGCAGGATTTGAAGAATTTAATAAAGGCCAAAAGCAGTGGTTCAGGGATGTAATGACTTACGACCTAGTGCGTTTGACAACTACCGAGGCCATTCAAAACAACTTGGCCACTAATTTTTACCGGGTTCCCGCTGAGGCTGAATTTATGATCAATGACCGTATTGCCATGCGCACCGCCTCCGATTTTAATGCCTATTGTTATGCAGTAGTTCAATCAGTTAATGGAATGGTTGATAATCCGGTTATTGAGTATTTACCAAACATAAAAGTACCTACACTTATCTTTTTTGGTGAAAACGACAACCTGATTCCAAACCGGTTCCTAAATCCGGGCCGTACAGTTGATATTGCAAAAAGTGGGGCAAATAAAATACCTAACAGTCAACTGGTTGTGGTTCCCAAATGTGGCCATTTTATGATGTTTGAACATCCCGATGTTTTTAATAGCGAAGTAATTAAATTTATTAAATAGATATACTACATGGATGCAATAGATATTGGGGAGCACTGCAAAATTCTCGTTTTAAAGGATGTACCTTGCATTCATATTCAATGGTTTGGCTTGCCACCTAGCAATGAGTTTCAAAGTGGCTGCAATAAAGCTATTGAATTGATGGTGGAAAATAGTATTTCAAAAATTTTGACCGATAATACCAATGCCAATGTTTTTTCAGTTAAAGATCAACATAGGCTTAACGAAAATTGGTTGCCAAGAGCTGAAAAAGCAGGCTATCGTGCATCAGCAACTTTGGTTGGAAATTCAAATGCCTTTGCCAAATTTGCAGCCCAAAACATTGCCAAAAGGCGAGATCAATCAAAATTTGCTAACCAGTTTTTTACATCTAAAGAGGAAGCATTAAAATGGTTAAAATCAATTTAATAACTTACCAATTCATTAACAATATCAAAAGCCGGACATCTCAACTGGCTTTTTTTATTTTTACACTATCTTTAGGTTTTAAAAACAGCTAATTATGCGTCTTAAATTAGTCACATTTGCCGATTACACCAGCTTACTCTTTCCGCACGAATTGGATTATTTATTGGCCGTCCAAAATTTTAGCAAACCTTCCAATGTTAAAATTCTTCAAAATATTTATTATAATTGCACTAATAAGCAGACACCCATTCCATTTGATACCCGAATTGATAAACGAACCTATTCCTATTTAAAAAACTGGATGGTGGAAACCCTCACCAAAATTGATGTGGATGCATATTTTGAATGGCTCACCACAGTTGAGAAACTAGTAATGTCAGATAGCATTAAACCCGATGATGAAGCCAATATTATGGCCAATCTTTCAAAAACAGTGCCTACCCATTATTATTTTATCAGGTTTTATGAGTTACTACAATATTATCGCGATTATTTACTGGTAAGGAACCGCACAAAATATTACAAAGTAGTATCCGACTATTTGGAAAAATACCGGTCACAATTCTTTAAGGTAACCGAACTAAACAATCTGATGAATTTGGCTACCGTTCAGATTGTTAAAAACGAAGAATTCCGCTATGAAAGCAATGACCAAAGCGAAGATTTATTAAAAAGCATTTATTTTGATGAATCGCTGGATGGGTACACCAGATACCGTGCGGTGGTGAGGTTGACCATCTATTTCTATAATAACCGGCAATTCGATAAACTATTGCTGGTTTACGATCATCTTGATCTTCTGCTAAAAACACCCATCTTCTATTCAAAACGCATTCTGGCTAATTATTATGCCAACCGGGCCATGCTGCATTCAAAACTCAACGAATTGCAGCAGTCTGCCATATACGGATACCTTTCCATACAAAATAAAAACAGCGATTACCTGTTTTATTTGGTCAACCTATGTGGCGTATTACTCAAACAAGGAAAAAAAGAAGAGGCGTTGGAATTAATGAACCATTCAATTCCCGAGTTAAAAAAAACGAATAGTTATTATTACAAAATAGGGTTCATTGCTTTTTACATGAAAACACTGGTAATAAACCACCAGATTGAAAAAGCGGTTAATTATGGATCCGGTTTTTTTGATGCTTACAAAAAGGAAATTTTTGAGCACCGTTGGCATTTGTTTTTTAGTTCATACTTGCAGACACTCATCCAGTTTGAAAAGTATTCCCGAGTATTATCGCTGTGCCGAAGGTACAAACTGGTAACTAAAGAAAAACAATTTATAGGAAAAGCCGTTTACCTGCCAATTATTCAGTGGTATTCATTGTTGGCTGAATATATGGAAGGAATTATAACCAACGAAAAGCTGATTGCTTCCATTGTTAAATCGAGCCAAAGTTTGGTGGAAAATAAATACCGATCGCGCAAAATTATGGAACTTTTGGAAGAACTATCGGGCAATTTTCCTGTTGAAATTAAAAAAATAAAGGATGAATTGAATGGTTAAATAATAAAACAAATTGATTCCTTAATTAAGGTAACAAAGGCAAAATCCGAGAAAAAATAGCACCAAACTATTAAAACTTCACCGCAAAACCAATGGTGAGATATTCCTTAAACTGAACCGCTTTTGTTGTTCCATCGGGAACACGTACGTCATTTTCATCCTTAAATTTGGGCACCAATTGGTCGTCATCGTAAATTAAGCGTGTGGAAATGGTTGCCCTGATATAATCATTTACCGGAAAAATTAGCCTAAAATCCCAGTCAATATCAACGTTTTGAGGATTATTGACGTAATTGGAGAAAAGTTCTAAATAATTTTCCATTTCAATGTTGCCCCAAACCTTTGTTTTGTATGAACCTTTAATAATGGCTCCTGTTTCAGATCTAACTTTTTCTGATGGTTTTAAACCGTATTTGGTTTCATTAACAGTATCGGCTAATACAATGGTATTTTTCGAGGTTAATGGCGATACAAACAAGACTGTTTTAGGAATGGACTTAATGTCCAAACCAAGTGCAAAGGTAATATACCCCGGACTCATAAATTTCGAAACGGGGGTCTTAGTTGAGTCGTTTGGATATTCATACCCTGTTGCAAATTGCGATTTAAAATTAAAAAAACCACTCAAGAAGTAATCTTTAAATAATTTGTGCCCATATTTCGATACCAATTCTATCCGGTCTTCGGTTGCCTTCAGAAAATTTTCTTTTCCACCCTGCCGAATAGCTCCATATTTGAAAATTCCCCTGTTTTCAAACGTATAGTTTTCTTTTTGGTATATAGCAAAAAGCTCCAACCCTGTCATAAATGAAAGCGATGATTCCCCTCCTTTTGCCCACGATTCCGATAAATAGTTCTGTGCTAAATCAACATTGGCATTACCTCCCAGAATCCATTTTACTTTTCCCTTTTCTATAGGGCGATTATTAATGGTTAATTTCCTTTCACCACTAAAATTATTACCAAGGTTACCAATGGCCTCTTTAGCTTTTTCATCGGTTTCATAGTTAACAAGAGGTGTATTATCGACAAGAATACGCATGGAATTTTTATCAATATCCCTAATAACCGCCTTGCTTTTGGTTCCCCAGTAATCGGTAATTGAAAAACGGATTAATTCCGGACTGTTATTATACATGTGAATTAATAAAGAATCACCTTCAAGATTTATAAGGTAAAAATTAATGGTATCACGTCGCACCTTTTTAATCCACTTAAAAACTGCATCTTGCGAAAAGTACTCAATATCTTGTTCAATTGAACGGGAGAGTGAATCGTTGTATGGACTTAATGCTTCAAATATACTGTCCATTTTAAACGGACTATCATTAAAAAGCGAATCCATTTTCACTGAAAAAATACTATCATTCGATGATAAACTAATTGTATCGGCATTTTTTTGCAACTCTTTATAATGCCAATAGTCTGCCATAAACCTTGAACGCTCCTGATTTAAGCTATCTACAATTCGCTTGAATGCAATAAGGTTCATGAGTTGCTTATTGACTTTATTGTCATCGATATATTGCTGAACCAATAAAACCTTTGATTTTAATACTTCATCCGTCGAAAAGTTGAGCAAATAATTAAAAGCCTCTTTATAAATTGAGTCTGAATAACTTGCAGAAGGGTGTTCATCGAAATAATCGCTTACATGTTGCAATTGAGGCAACAAATCTTGGTGAGAATTTCTTTTATTCTTGCTTTGACCAAATACGGTTACCGATAGTAAGAGGAAACTAATTAATATAGCGGCTACAACAATAAAAAAACTTCGGTTTTTCATCTACTTGATACTAAATGGTTAAAAAAAGGCAAAATAAGTAAAAGGGTTTCTTTTTAACAAATACTAAATTGGTGGGTTGATAATGAGTCTTCGTAAAAAAATAAAAACGGCTTAGTGGAAGCGAGGCTACTGAAAAAGTCCCAAGTGTCAGAATGTTAATAAATTAGCAGTAAAATACAAGGTAAAAACTTGGTATTTTACTGCTTTTTTTGTATCTTAAGGGTCTAAAATAAAGATACTTATA
>Ga0172379_10000785_pt1 | contig 74007 bp, 95 predicted proteins | sample GrowelOW334metaG_FD_119756 | JGI IMG/M metagenome (GOLD analysis project Ga0172379, IMG submission 119756) | Groundwater microbial communities from an aquifer near a municipal landfill in Southern Ontario, Canada - Groundwater well OW334 metaG | ecosystem: Environmental > Aquatic > Deep...
GTCCGTTCGACTTGCATGCCTTATCCACGCCGCCAGCGTTCATCCTGAGCTAGGATCAAACTCTAACTAAAAGTTAATTAGAACGAAACAAAACAAAAAACAGCAATGTATTTTTGTAATTAAGATTCCATTATTGTGAAATCTCTTTGTTCCTAGCTCGTAAATTATTACTCAATAAAAAAACAAGTCTTGCACTTGTTCTCAAAAACTATGAATTTGTCAAAGATTTTTGTGTTCCTTGCGGAAATAAAAACGTCATTCCATACGAGGAAAGACGTGGGGAAAGTATATACCAAGGCAAAATCATTGTCAATATGTAAAATATCCTGTAAAATATGCATATGGCAACCAAACTAATTTACTTCGTCCGACACGGGCAAACTCTAAATAATGCGAAAAATATCCGTCAGGATGACAAGGGTGGACTTTCGGATTTGGGGCGAGCGCAAGCCTTGGATACCGCCAAGAGGTTTCCGAAAGACAGAGGCCGTCCACAGGTCATCATCGCCAGTCCCTATGAGCGCACGAAAGAAACAGCCATTATCATCGCCACGGAACTGCAAATGAATATAGAATATTCCACCCTCCTGGTGGAGCGCAGAAATCCTTCCGAAATTGTCGGCCATGGGGGCGGAGAACGTGATGTGCGCCAAATAGTGGACCGTATCGACAAAAGTTTTCACGACGACAATTTGCGTTTTTCTGACGAAGAAAATTTTGCCGATTTGAAAGCCCGCGCCAAACAACTGTTGGAATTTATCAAACATCGACCCGAAGAGCGCATCATGATGGTCACCCACGGCATATTTTTAAAAATGGTTGCCGCTTATATGACTTATGGCGACGATCTAACTGCTTCGGAATATAATACTTTGTCCTATTTCAATCCAATGGATAACGCCAGCATGTGTATTTGCTCTTACACGAACCATTGGTTCAAAAAAGATGAGTGGAAAATCCTCGTCTGGAACGATTTAGCTTAAATAATATAAGAATAAACTTTCCAGAGCATTCTCCTCCTAACCTAACGCAGGAAAGTTTAATTCTTTTATTATTTTTCTAGAGAATTTTTCTTACTCCAAAGTTTGTGAACGGTGAAAAATGTACCTGTAGCAAATAGTGCGCCGAGTGTATCTGCAAACATGTCTTTCTGCGCATCCCAGACATCGCCTTGACTGCCGAGATAATTCATGGCATCCGTAACATTGGTGGATTTCGCGGCATATATCCATTCTACGAGCTCATAACTCATTGCGATAGTAGCTATAACAAAAACAGGATAAGTAAAAAGTAAAAATTTATTGGAAACCATTTTTTTCACATACAGCCATTCGGCCACGGCAAAAGCATAAAAACCCACAGAGAAATGCGCTATACGATCATAGTGATTACGGGCAAAACCGAAAGAATCAGTCACAATATCAAAAGGCACCAAAGCGAAAGTATAATGCCCGCCAATGGTGTGTAAATATATGAGCACAAACATAAATGCATAAGCAGTTTTAGAGAATCTTATTTTTAACGCGTAGAGAATCAAAATCACGGCGACAATAATCCAAACGGTCAGATTTTCCGCAAACCAAGTCTTCCTGTCTATGGGGTTAAAAGCAAGTACGGTAAAAAGCACGGCGTAAATACCAAGCAACCAAAACAAAAATTTAGATGATGTATTCCCCATATTGAATAATTGTATCACATTTACTTAATAGGTATGACATCTCCCAGAAATTTCGGCTTGATTTGAAAAAATAGACTGAACACCGCTTTCTCATTAGCCAGCACTTCTCGCACATAATTTTTAAAAAGAATATGCCCCTCGTCCGCCGAAAGACCATAAGCTTTTAGACCAAGCGCCCTGGCTATAAATACGGCGCGTGGTAAGTGAAAAGATTGGGTAGAAATAATGATGGATGTTACTTGGAAAATATCTCTCGCCCGATACATAGTGCTATAAGTATCAAAACCGGCATGATCCAGAAAGATGTCCGTATCGGGTATACCTTTACCGAGAAGATAATCCCGCACCGGATTTACCTCGTTGTGAGAGAGAGTACTGTTGTCTCCGGAAACCAGAATTTTAGAAACCTTTTTTGCTTTATAGAGCTCTATCGCCGTATCCACACGGTCCCGAAAAATAGCGGAGATATTTCCGTTGGCTAAAATAGCCGCTCCGGGAATCAGCGCCACCTGTGCCTCCGGAACATCTTTTATATTTTTATAAATATATGCTTGCGCACGGACATGGATAAATAGATTTATCATAAAAATAAACCCTAAAGATACCCCTGCTATTTTAGCGAGCAAAATTAAAAAGTGTTTTATTTTTATTATCATTCAGAGAAATTCCTACATCATCGCCTCACCATCGACTGCAGACATAAACTTGAACATATTGCCTCCGCATACGGCGCAGGTGCCCTTGGCGGAATATCTTCCCTTTTCGTTCTTGGTTACCTTCGGATTCAACATCTCTCGCATTGTCGGCTTATTATTAGTCCTGCACTTCATACACAAAGCCATAAGTTTTACCATATATTTATTCTTTTATACTGCTAATATTAATCCAATAATTATATCACAAACCTACTTTATTATAAAACCGTCAAATTACCCGATGAGCTCGAGCGTACAAAGCTAGGATAAAGATTATTACGAAAAATATCATCCCGAGCGCGCAAGTTGGCAAGCCTAGGATATAAGCACCGAACCCTTTCACGAACAATATCGGCAATTCCCGTAAAGTGAAATACCCCGCAAAAAGTATTCCGAGTAGGGACACCCCGCTCATATACGTTAACCCCGTCTTCGGATTTATTTTATTCACAAACAATAACCCGCTTATAATAAAAAGGGTTAGGAACATCGCGAATCCATAATAGCAAGCCGGATACCCGAGGAAATATGGGCATGGCTCGGAGAGAGCGCATGTTTGAGTGAAAAATTTTACTCCACTTAAATATCCCGAAAACAAAACCCCCGCTATTGATAATACAAACAGCACACTAACTTTAGTATCTTGTTTCATATTTTAATTATATCACCAATTAAAATGAAGAAAGCGTCGCTGGAGGGCGACGCTTTGTGAGAAACGTGTTGTCGTGAGACAACGATTTATTGGTGGAGGAAGCGGATACGCTCCCGTTGCCCGGGCTTGAAGATCGTTTTTTCTGGTTCCAGGCGAATCGCTAGAGTGACGATGGGGTGTTTTGTCACCCCGATGGCAGTGATTGCTCGTTCGCCAATCCTGTCTCCTCTTTAGATCTCCCCTCGATCCATGTGGGGTCTTCACCCCTGTGATCTTCCACAACCTCTCCACAGGAACGTATCCACTTAGAATTGTCTGCTCTTATTATTTAAATGTCAACTGTTTATTTTTTAATATACACTTGACTTTTATTTTTTATATGTTATTTATAGAAACGGGAGAACCTATGAGCGACAAGAAGACGAAGGCATTCGACGGGGACGACACGAACCCTGGAATTTTGGTCAGCCTCGACGAGCTGATCAAGCAAGCTAAGGAAGCTCGCGGACGCGACGACGCGGCGCTCGACCGAGACGTCAAGGTAGTCGTGGAGAATATCGACACCCTGGATAAACCGGGGTAAGCGGGGACGATTCTGTCCCCGCTTTTTGTTTTTAAAATCCTATGCCACTAGTAAGTTTTCTTTTTCTTCTAAAATTTCAATGACAAGTTTAGCGGCTTCTTCGTATTTACCGGACATAATCAAGTCACGAATACTTTTATTTTTAGTATTATCTATAATATCACTGACGGTTTTAAATCGCGCCAAAGTTTCCTCGTGCCACTCATCATCCGTCAGATTTACGGGTTTTTCATTAAAATGTTGTGCCACGAAATATTGGACGAGGTTTCTTTCCTTTAATGGAATTCTGTCTATGTCTGATATGGGCGGTTCTTGATCCATTGTTTTTAATTATATTAGTTTTCTTGTTTTAAACTAATCAATAATTTACTTATCTCCATCTTCCGATTTCTGTAGATCCGCCATTTGGATAGGGCTCTGTATTTGTGGCGGGGTCATGTCGATAACTCCGAATTGTTTTTCATAATTTTCAACCTGCCCATTTATCCAGATGGCTATACTTTTCATAATTTGGGGTGTGGCTGCAAAAGAATCCAGATTATTCCCAGATGTAAGGACAAAGGAAAAGAATTCTTTGCCATGAGCACCGATAGCCCCATCACAGAGCTTTTTTGGTAATTGGTTTAAATCTATTTTTTTTGGATCTATCATGGTTTTATTAAAAGTTAAATAATAATACATCTATTCGGTCACGATAAAATCTGAAATTGAAAATGCATCCATGGTTGAATCATAAGAATAATTAAATTTCGCCGTACTTTGTATGTGTCCGTCTTCGTAGATTACTGTGCCGGATTTTGTGGCCAAATCGATCGTATCGGAAACGACATACCAAGATCCACCGAGCACGGGGCTATTGGGCGCGAGTGTCTTGATATTTTCCCGTAAATACTTTTCCACATTTGTTTTCTCTATTAAATTTGCACTCGTCATTACCGGAGGCACGGTCGAGGGCGCCACGGCTTCTTGCTTATCCACCAGATAAAAGGCCCACACAACAACACCTAAAATAATGACAACCCCTAGAATTTTTTTCATATTTTAATTATAACACTAAATAAAAGCACCACGCGATGTTCAGCGTGGTGCGAGAGAGTCTTGCCCGTGAGTGGCGGGATCGCAGGAGGGAAATTCTGCGGGCGCATCTAGAAAACAGATGCCGAGCGAAGTCGTTGGGGACAACCTCACTTTTCCCAGGACGCGAGTAGGTCGCGCAGCCTCGAAGAACTCTCCGTTGTTGTTTATATAAATTATTCCCCCGTTTGTCAAACTTATTTGGATTAGTTGGTTTTAATTAAAGTTAACTTCTGAATTCGGGAAAGGGATTTAATATGGGCTTCGGCGCGGGAAGCCGTAGAGCGGTTTTTGAATTTTTTGAAATAAACTACCTTTACCGGCCGGCGCGACGCCGTATACCGCGCGCCGGCCTTATTCCCCCCTCTACCATTATGCTCCCCCACCCGCCGTTTCAAACCCGTGGTAATCCCCGTATACAAAGTTTTATCTGAGCATTTTAAAATATATAAATAATACATTTGTGATGTACGTAATGTATTACGTACATAAGTGTACGCTCCCTACGTGAAATTCTCTACACTCCCACCGTTGGTGACATTCGTAAAGCCAGCTTTTTTCATCAAAGTCTCTGCCATCATAGACCTGTTGCCTGATTCACAATATAAAATAATCTCTTCATCCTTTCCCATATTTGGAAAACTCCCCGCCATCATATCCATAATGTCGTGAAGTATGGCACCTTCGGCATGCCCCGCGTCATATTCTCCTTTTGTCCTGACATCGATTAAAATCATAAATTTATTATATGACATTCTCACATTCTTGAGAATATTGGAATGTTATTTCTTTTGGCCCCATTGCCAGCGGGGTTTCTCTCCTTTTTTGTAACCGAAATAAAAAATAATACCAACCATTAGTAGGACACCGAGTAGGGCTGCGCCAGGCGCATCATCAGTCTCGCCAATATAAATACCTAAAACAAGAAAAGCTATCCCGACTACCACCACCAGCCACCCCTGCCAAGTAGCCGGAGTCCAACCCCAACCATAGAGCTTGCGCTTAAACCACAAATGATTTGGATTGTCTTTTAAGTATGAAATGTATTCTTTGATCATAAAAGTATTATACTCCTCTAAATTAAATGTGCTCAAGTAGAGAAAATGACATTCTCACATTCTTGAGAATGTTGGAATGTTAGAATTTGGAGATGAAGTCGCAGAAGGTTTTGCCGTAGGGTGAAATTTTATGCTCTACTTTCCTGCCCTTGTAATCTTTGTTCACTAATCCAGCTTGAACTAATCTTCTGGTGTGTTCGGAAATTGTTTTCATATTGCAATCTAGAGCTTCAGAAATTGCCTCCAGGGTGATGCCCGGATTCTTTGCCACTAAAAGAATAATGGCTATGCGCCGATGATTGGCAACTCCCTTAAAATGCCTTTCTAATTGTTTCGCTGTTTTTAATGTTTTCATAGATCCATTATACAACATTCTCACATTCTTGAGAATGTTGGAATGTTAATATTGTAAATCTGGGGGGATTTCGGGGGCTTGTTTGGTATCAAGACAGTTTCGTCAACAACTTCCTCTTGCTCTTCTGCCTCATCAAAACTCAAACCTGTCCCGTATTAAATAATTTTTGCATTCGATTAATTATTTCAGTACCGGGATCATTCTCCCCGCCTGCTCCCGAACTATCGTGAGGGCGGCCACCTCCGCCATTTGAGCTAATTTATAATCATCTCCTTACATATGTAAGGAGATTCTACTAGCAAGGCGGTGATTGTAGTCAATGTCTATTTATTCGCAAAAGATAACTTCCTCTGGAGTAATTTCTAGGCGCTCGGCAAACCAGGCTCGTGCAGTTTCTTGGTCCCCCAATGCATCGACGAGTTTATTCTCCAGAGCCAGTGCTCCGGGCATGGAGGATCCATCCGCGAGTTTCGCTACTTGCTCAATGGGCAGATTTCTATTCTCTGCAACTTCTTTTACGAATTGATCGTGATAAATTTTCAAATCGCGTTCAAGTAAATCTCTTTCGGCGGAAGTAAGTGGCTTATCAGGATTTCCGTAATCTTTGAATTTTGCAGAGATAAGTGAGACATATTCCAAGCCTTCTTTGGAATTTTTTAATGTATTTTCTAAATACGACATAGTTATGCCTATACTGCCCACATCAGAAAAAGGAGAAGCAATTATTGTTTGTGCGCCTGTGGCAGAAAGATACGCACCAGAAGTTGCAATTTCTCGTATAAGCGCTACGACAGGCAGTGAGGAATTTTTAAATCCATTGGTAATGATTTCTGATGCCACAGGCGAACCCCCACTAGAATCAATGCGAACTAAAACGCCGAGAACATTTGGATCATTTTCTGCGAAGCGCAGAGTAGCAGCTACGTCATCTGGATTCGTGGAAATAGGCATTTCATTCCCGCTTCCATCTTGGTTTGCTCCAGCGAATGGAATAATATCTCCAGTTATTGGGATGACGGCAACATTGCAAAAACCATCACTTATCATGGTGCTTGTATTGTACCCACTCCATTCGTCATGCCAAGAGCCAAATATTCTAAGTCCAACAGCGAAAATAATAATTATCGCCAAGGCCCACAATGTGATTATTTTCAATTTTTCTTTAGTTTCCATTAGTTTGATTAAAAGTTAAATTTTTTCTTTTTCTAATTCTTCCAAAATTGTGTTCTTGAAAATACTATTTGTTTTTTGATCTTCACTGTCTAAAGTACCATGCATACGCTCAACATATTCGATACGAACCAATAAATAAATAACTCCAAAAAAGGTACCGCCCACAACATTTTTCCAAAAATCACCATCCTCAATTTCTTCAAGTAATTTTTTTGCAGGTTCTCCTGGACGATCAGATAGTGTTTGTCTAATCAATCCAAGCTCGTTTAGATTTGGGTCATTTTGTTTATACAACTTATAACTTCGTATCATAGCCTTTGCTATTCCACGAGCAAATCGTTTTTCTCCCCATTCAAATAATCCCATAAATCTATCATACTACTTTATCATAACTCTTGCCAAAGTTCATGCGCTTCATCAACATCTAACCCGGTTTCATCAATAAGTTCTTGAAGCTCTTCTGCTTCATCTTTGCTCATATCCTCCTCTTTTGCTTTTTCAAATACTCCGTCGTCCATATTTATATATTCTTAAAGAGTTTTAACTATAGAGAAGTTTTCTTTGATCTGCGGTAAGTGAATATGGGGCTAACATTAGTGACATAATTTCATGTTTTTTTTGAAAGTCTTTATATAAAGAAAAACTTTCTTTACAAAATCTCTGTACATCTTCTAAGGAATTTTGAGGATTTCCCATTCCATGAATTATTTTATTTCTGTTATCTAAAAAGTTATGGGCACTATTCAAGAAATTTTTTATAACCTCGTTAAGTTCCTTAGTATTTTCAGGTTTTTTTTCATCTGTGAAAGGTAAAAATTTTTGAATTTCTATTAAAATCCTTCTTGTAGAAACCTTATTCTCATAAAACCAAGAGTCTAGATGAACCTCAAAATTTAAGTTTTCATTATTTTCCAACTTTCCTTTAGCAATAATTTGTTCTAACAATCGAGCACTTTGAATCGTAAAAAAATCAACCGCACTTGTATATATTGTAAAAGCTGCAATAAAATCGAATAAATCAGTGCCCTCCTTTTTAACATTTGCTAGTTTTAGTAAATCTTTTAATTTTTGAACATTATTCTCCATAATTATTTCTCATTAAACAAATGTGCATACTTTTCACCATAATGACGGTACTCACACCGCAATTTAGCAAGAACCCTTATTGCTAAATTAAATGATGAGGTTTTTATTTAGATAAAGTTTTTTTAATTTTAACCTGTGAATTTTTTTCGTAATTTTTTTTAATTCTTTCTTTTTTACACTCAAAACATGTCATAACTTTATGGATCGATAATCTCGTTATTTTGCTATCGCAAGAGGTACAGTTAGTATTTAAATAATGTTGCATATAAATTATTATTAACTAGAGTAACTTTGTGTCCTTTTGAAGTGTAGATCTATATAATTTTTCATTTTTTTATTAAAATAGTCAGATTCTATGGTGTCATTCTTTGTTATATCTTCCACAAAAGTTATTTGAATTTTAGTTAAAATGTTAGATATTTTAAGTTTATCATCTTGGAAATAAACTAAGCCAGACTCAAAAAGCTTATCGTGACTAGCACACAACCACAAGCCGTTATCTCCATCCACTATTTGTTGTATTTTTTCTTCCACTGATATACTGGTGTCATTTTTAATATCAGCCACTCTATGTATATGTGAACCAATTATTATTGGACCAATATCACAGGCACATAAATAACATTTTTTAAAGTTAAATTTCTTGAGCAAGTTGTAATGAAATTTTGGTGTATCTCTTAAATCTTTTTCTGGTTTGGTTAATTCTATAGAGGGATTTTCTACTTCAGATATTTCTTCCTTAATTTCAACCCCAGCAGATTCTAAGATCGTTAAAATTTTATGAGGTAAGCTTTTTTGATCATTATCAAAAACTTGATACAACCATATTGGTTTACGGGAAACTTTTTTCAAAATTAAACACAAAAAAGCAGACTCTTCACCATTTGCACCAAACACCTTGGCGTAAACTTCTATACGATCCTCTTCTTCGGAAAAATAGGTAGAGTTATTGTTACTATTTCTATCTCTATTATTATTTCTAAAAGTCTCTATATCTTTGTAATTATGAAATTTAGGTATCTCGCTTTTGAGAAAATCACTCTCATTTATTATTACAATATCTAAAGTTTTCAAAAGTCTAAAAATAAATATATTATAGTTAGCATCAACAGTATTGTTTGGAAACAAATAAACTTCAAAAACTTTTTGTTTACTAGTATTGTCGGTTATAAAACTTGAGTATGCCGGAAAGATAAATTGGCTTAAATAAGCATTCCTACTTTCGTTTGTTTTCGAGGACAACAACACAAATTTTTTTATCTTTTCATTTTCTATAGTTATATAGTGACCAAAAGTTCTTCCTTCATCAATTACCACCTCAAAATCTCCATCACCCATTGATTTTTTATATATTTCTTTTATATCATCTCGACTTATTTCTAAATCAAGTCTATTTGTTATAGTTATAATAGATTTCATATTATTTATAATTCAGAACAACAATTTCTTCTCTTTTTGTGTTAGTTCGACTACTGTCTGTATAGTATACTATTTTAAATTTATTTCTAGTAACCCAATCTTTTAATATTTTGTTTTCTTTGTTGTTATGATTTAAGACGTTAGAAAGCATAAATTTTGAACCGAGTTTGTCTATTTTTTCTAAAAAAGAAAGTAGTCTGTATTCGTCTTTTTCGTTCCACCCGTTAAAACCTCTTTTCCCATCATTATAGCTTCCAAGGGTTATTAAGTAAGGCGGATCACAGTAAAAAAATGTTTCCTTGTTTGCGTGTCTTAGTAAATTTTCAAAATCTTCAGAAAGAAAAGTAGGATTTTTAGATTTTATTTCTCTTGCAAAGGAAATTATCTTTTCATATATTTTATCATTAAAACCAGCTTGCCCAACTGGATTATTGTAATCCAGTTTTGTATTAAACCTTAATTGTTGCTGAAAACCATATAGCAACAAGAGATATAACATTTTTGGATCTCGCTGTTCTATTGGAATAGAATTATAAATTTGCCTTAATTCTAAATAAGATTTTTTACCCTTTTTTGTTAAATTAAATTTATTTATATTTTTTTTAATATAATTTAAAATATTAGAAGTACCCTCTTTTAAGAAAAATTCTACGATCTCTCTAGCTTTAATATTTATATCGTTATAAATTACCTTATTAGCAGGAACGTTAATTCCAACATTAAAACCCCCTCCAAATAAGTCAACAAAAACATCTAGAGTTTTAGGTAAATTTTCTCTAAAAAAATCTAACATATCGTATTTACCACCAATATAATTCAACGGGGAGGAAACCTTTACGCTTTTTGGTTCTTTTTTTTCTATGTAGAATAAATATTCTACATGCCTCCCCCCAGAAGTCGTTTTGGAATTCAAGTATTTTTTATAATCAATTTTCTTTACCTTATATGTAGCCTCTTTCCCATGTCTTTTTAAAACGTTTTCAATAAATTCCTCAGACATCAGTCCTGCAGAACTATAGCTGACAAAGATATGCTTAAAATTAGATTTTGCTATTAATCTCTCAAAAGCAATATCGCATTTTATTGCCTGCGAAAATACTGATGTATTCTTAGATGTATCTCTTTTCCCCGTTATACCTGTTATTTGCGGATTATCATAAAGAGCTATTGTTTCTAAAATGTGATATTGAACAGAATATTGGTTTTTTGTATATGGAGGGTCAATATAAATTATATCTCCAGATATTTTCTCAATAATATCAAAAACATCTCCATTGAAAACTGCGTTTTTTTCTAACGATTCCTCCTCCACATCTAACGGCTTAAATAAAATTGGTTTTAAGGCTCTTGGATCCCAATGTTTTAAATATGACCCATAAACACCAGCAACATTTGCGACTTTCGAAACAGCTTCTAGCAAGCAAGCAATAAGATAACAGTATTCGTTGTAATCAATTTTTTTTTCTTCGAACCATTGATTAATCTCTGATCTTATAAAATCTATCCTGGAGGCGTTTTCATTACTGAAATACATTCTCTGAGATTCTTTGGGAGCGTAATTTTTGTATATAAAACCTTTATAGGCCTTACTTACATCTCCTAAATATAAAAAAGGGTCGAATTTTAATGTCTTAAATTTTAAATCTGGTGTATTGAGTTTTGCATGAGTTAAAATATATGAACTATATAAATTATCGTTGGCAATAATTTTATGTTTTTTTTTATAATTAAAACCAACGCTACCAGTACCGCTAAATATATCACAAAAAACAAGCCCATTATCTTTTAAATTAATGGTTTTAATAAATATATCTATCTCGTTAAGTAATTTTTCTTTATTGCCTATATACCTCATAAGTAACCTCGCTATATTATAGCATTTTTAAGAAAGTAATTTTAAAAATAATTTTTTAGAACGGTCTGGCTGGGATAGGGACCCAGGAAACCGAGGACCTGAGAAAAAATTGATTTTTGAAATTACTTCTTTTTCCTTAGCGAAGAAACGCGTTTGATAGCGCTATCGCCATACTTTTTTCGGATTTTATCGGCGACTTCTTCTATGTCTATGGTCTTGGTCGCTTTGTCTTGCTTGCCGAACAAGTCGCGCTGTATGTGCTCTTCGCGGACTAGGTTGTGTAAAATAATTCCGGTAGAACGAATACGCTCCCTTTTCACAACAAGCTTGGAAAACTTGGACTCAATAGCATTTAATATCGTGCCTGGCTCGGCTGTATATATGGGAAGCTTTATTTCAGCGACTCGATATTTAAAATCAGAATTTTTAACAAAAAAAGAAATCTTGTTGGAAACAAGGTGAATCTCTCGCGCATTCTCGCAGGCTCGCTCGGCATTCTTTGCAATTTCGCTCCAGATTACTTTCATATCCGCGGAGGCAGGGCGAAAAGTGGAAGTGGCTTGGATGGACTTCTGGTCCCGTGGATCGGCATTGCCTTCTACGCTTAGAACTTGCTCCCCTGCGAGCTCGCGTTTTAGATTTAAGACTGGCTCGGAAAAATATTTCTCTATGTAATCCGAAGAATAATTTACAAAATCATAAGCGGTATTTATCTTTAACCGCAAGAACTTGGGGACAGTCTGAGCGCCTATGCCCCAGACTTTATCTATCGGCGTGGCCTTGAGTGCGCGGACTTCGTCAGCCTTCGTAAGGAGCATGACCATGCCAGCAGGCTTCTCGAGCTTCGAAGCCTGCTTGGCAAGAGCCTTCGTCCGCGCGAGCCCTATGGAATATGTGACGCCCAAAGTCGCTTCTATCTCCTTTTTTAGTTCTGTGAGAAGCTCGCGTTCACTGCCGAAATACTTTATCTCTGAAGGCTCCACCGAGGCGAAACATTCGTCTATGCTATACACTTCTATCGTCTGGAAATAGGATTCTAGAATTTTATGTAAACGGCTCGCAATGTCTTCGTATAGATCAAAATGGTGCGACAAGATGACGACTTCTGGAAAATCTCTTTTTATCTGAAAGACGGGCATGCCTCGAGTGACGCCGACGGCCTTGGCCTCAGGACTCATGGCTACGGCTATGCCCCTGTCCCCGCCCACTATGACGGGCTTGCCTTTTAATTCCGGTCGTGTCGTGAGCTCACAGGCGACGAAAAAAGCGTCCCCATCTATGTGCAAAACAAGGTTCTGGAGATTTTTTGACTGACTAGGCATCCACCTATTTTACACTAGTTTCTTGAGTTCGGATTCGTATTTTTTCATGACCTCGAGGCTGGCTTGAGTTTTGTCCATTCCTCCCTTAACCTTTTCTTCCACTTCTTTAGCAATAGTTTTAAAAAGCTCAGGATTTTTCTCCATCATTCTGATAAACATTTCTATTTGTGCCTCAGGCACACCCTGAGTCCGAAGCATCTTTTTAATTAAAAAATTTTGAAACATTTCTTAAATTCCAACGACTCCGAAAATCTTTCCAATACCGTACGTTACTATCATGGCGAGTATTCCCCCACAGACGACACGAATCGTCGCCCGCATTTTATTCGCGCCTCCGGCATGAGCGCTAAGTGAACCCGTAATCATAAGCGCGATGACGACAGCGGCGAAGGTCATCGGCACTTGTAAGGATACCGGAGAAACGAGAACGGCAATAATAGGAATGACCGCTCCACAGAGGAAAGCAATGCCGGAAGCGTAGGCCGCATGCCATGGGTTCGTCAAATCATTCGGGTTAATATTCAGTTCCGCATCCACATGCGCCGCAAAAGCATCCCGAGCGGTTAATTCTTTGCCGACGACTTCTGCAGTCCCCCTAGATAAACCTTTTTTTTCATAAATCGTGATAAGTTCCTCCAGTTCTTCTTCGGGTAAGGTATCGAGTTCTATGCGTTCTTTGGCCAATAACGCTTTTTCCGTATCGCGCTGAGTGCTGACTGAAACATACTCCCCGACCGCCATGGACAACGCTCCGGCAACGACAGCCGCTACTCCAGCCGTCAAAATAAAAACTTTACTGTGTGAAGCGCCAGCCACGCCGACGACGACAGCCGACACGGAAACAATACCGTCATTGGCACCCAAGACAGCAGCTCGAAGCCAGTTTAATTTAGCTCCGATACTAGAACTTTGCACTTCAGCATGTATAATAGGGTCACGAAAAGATGTCATATTAGAATTGTAGCACACTCGGACTCTCCTCTTCTATATTACTTTGAAATAAATTTAGTAATCTATCGCATCTACCGCATCCCGCGCCAAGTCCTCGGCTTCGTTGGCAAAATCTTCGGCATCATTGTAATTTTTGTCATCGAACTCGTTTTCCGCATCGTTCAGACGATCCTCCGCATCATTCAGTAAATTATTTGCCCGCCTGACATAAGCACCATCATCGGCTGCGTTGTTTATTTCATCCCGCGCATCATCTATCTCGTTCTGAGCATCTTCTATGGCGTTGTCGGCAGAAGTTCTGTTGTTGTTGCTGTTCGAATTTCCCCCTGCTTCATCAAAAGCATCCTGCGCATTTTCAAAAGCATCATCCGCTTTATTGAACGCTTCAGAAAAATTTTTATTCAGAAAATATGCTTTGATGGCGTCAAACATATCGTCCTTGGCGTCCTCCAAGCTATTCTCGGCAGAATTGGTGTTGCGATTTGAATCATCTATTTCATCTTGGGCATCTTCCATCATATTGAGAGCATCCATGATTCTGTTTAATGCTTTTTGGTCGCTCGTTTGATTTCCATAATATTGATTGTTGTAATTGTAGCCGGTGTTGTAATTATAGTTGCCACCGACGCCAACCAACGATAAATATTTCGCGCGGGCAGCGGAATCGAATTGACCTGAAGGTGAAAGTCCGTAATGTATTTGCCAATTCATTACTGCCTGCATAGTAAGGGGTCCAAAAGCGCCATCCGGATAGCCAAACTTTGAAAAATTATTATTGTATCCGGTATCGCTTAGATATTGCTGGAGACAGCGAACATCTTCACCCCAAGTGCTCAGCATAAGGTCGCGAGTAAATGTGCAAGTGGCTGCCTGTGTCTGAAAAGCCATTAAAAATAGGGCTGAAATGAAAAATACCTTAAATATTCTTGTTTTCATGTTGTTTAAATTAAATTAATAATACTTATTTTTTATCATACTACTAAGTAATAATTTGACAATACACAACAGAAAAACCGCCCCGGGAGCGCGAGGCGGTTTAATCTATTACTAAAAGTTTACTCGGATGATGATGCCCGTTTACGATGCGAACTTTATTTACAGCAACATTAAAATGTTCCGCCACGAGCGCGAGCACCCTGGAGTTCGCCATATTGCGCTCGGCTTTTTCCTTCACGGAAACTTCAAAATGATCTTCATTTATTTTATGAAATTTTTCTTTACGGGCACCGGCAAAAACCTTAACGTGAAGATAGTTCAATTTATTTTAACGGATTTCTTCCTTGGATAACCCGAACCAAAAACAAAACGACGGCTATCACGAGCAGCAGGTGAATAAAACTCCCCAAGACATGAAAACCGAGAAAACCGAGAGCCCAGAGAATAATTAAAACAATGGCAATATTTGTAAGCATTGATTTTACAGTTAATTAATAATAAAAACTAAAGACTATATATATGTGCCGCACGACCAACGATTTCATTTCAGGCACCGGCTATTTTTCGGTCAAAGTATAACGGTCCAAAATAGCTTCAAAAATGAGCGGGGCTACTATCGTGGCGTCGGACTCTATGACGAACATGGGAGTATCTTTCGTCAATTTATCCCAAGTAATTTTCTCGTTTGGCGTGGCGCCGGAGTACGAACCGTACGAAGTGGTGCTATCTGAAATCTGACAGAAGTACCCCCAAGGACGAACGGGTTTTTTAAGGTCGTATTTAATCGAAGGCACCACGCATATAGGGAAGTCTCCGGAAATACCTCCACCTATTTGGAAAAATCCTAGGCCCGTGCCATCTTTCGAAAGCTCTTGATACTGGTCGTAAAGATACATCATATACTCCACACCGGTCTTCATCACGGATGGCTTTACTTCTCCCGCTTTACAATAGCCTGCAAAAATATTCCCAAGAGTAGAATCTTCCCAGCCTGGCACCACTATCGGTAAATTCTTTTCCGCCGCTGCGAGAAGCCAGCAATGTTCCGGGGCGCCTTCGTATTTGCCTTTAAGTTCGTCAGACAATAAAATCTGGTAAAAATATTCATGCGGAAAAAAGCGCTCACCGCTTTTTTCCGCCTCTTTCCAGTGTTTCAGAATAATCGGCTCTATGACGCGAAAAGCTTCTTCCTCCGGAATAGAAGTATCTGTAACTCTCCTTTCGCCCCTGTTTAAGATAGCCTCATCATCCTCTTTAGTAAAATATCTGTAATCTGGATAATCTTTATAACTATCATGCGCCACCAAGCGGAAAATTGATTCCTCCAGATTTGCGCCGGTGCAGGATATGGCATGAATTTTATTTTCGCGAATCATGGCTGCCAACGTTATACCCATCTGCGCCGAAGACATCGCCCCGCCCATAGCGAGGAGCATTTTGCCTCCGCCATCCAAGTGCGCCTTGAATGCCAGGGTGGCGTCCTTCATCGCCCGCGAATTGAAATTATGGAATAATTTTTGGAAAAGTCCCAAAACAGAAAGCTGATTATTTTTTTCGTTTGCCATATGCGTATTATAGCAACAACGGCAGAATAGAAACAAGGGCAGTTTGCTTTTTGGTCCTAAATATGCAATAATCATTCCAATGACAATCGTAGCTAAGATTCTGCCTTATGCGCAGATAATCCTTTCGGTAATATTGGTAACAGCAATTTTGCTTCAGCAAACGGCAGCAGGCCTGGGAGGAGCTTTGGGTGGAAGCGACACCAATAGCTTTCAACATACGCGCCGAGGCTTTGAGAAGTTTCTTTTTTACTTGTCTATTGTGTGCGCGATTCTTTTTGCTTTATTCGCCCTTCTTAGTATAATAATAAAAGCGGCTGCTTAAGATAATTCGAAAGTTTTAGATTGCTTATTATGTTTCTTGTATGAATATTCGACGCAATTTTAAATTGCCTAAAAAAGACGAAATAAACTTAGTTTTTCACTCCTTCTCTAAAAGAGAATGGCTGGTTTTTATGGCACTGGTATTAACCTTATTTATCAGCACCATCGCCATCTTGGAGAGCCTGAATAAATCTCTAATGGTGCAAATACCTTTCCACGGAGGAACTCTCTCGGAAGGCATTATCGGCGCGCCTCGTTTTATTAATCCGGTTTTGGCGAACTCCCCGGCGGATTTGGATATGGTGGCATTAGTTTACTCGGGTTTAATGAGAAAAAATACCGATGGCAGTCTGATTCCCGACTTGGCTTCCAAGTATGAAATGTCTAAAGACGGACTGACCTATACTTTTACTCTCAGAGATAATATATTTTTCCAAAACGAAGAGCCGGTAACAGCAGACGACATAATTTTTACCATCGATAAAGTTAAGGACTCTGTCATCAAGAGTCCGCGCAAAGTAAATTGGGACGGAGTCACCGCCACAAAAATCGACGATAAAACTATTCAATTTTCGTTAAAACAGCCATTCCCTTCATTTTTAGAAAATGCTACGCTCGGTATTCTACCGGCATCATTGTGGAATAGTTCTGCCATAGAATTAAATGACGCCAATACCGACCCAGTGGGTTCCGGACCCTATATGATAAAAAGTGTCGCCAGAGAATCTTCCGGAGTGATTGATTCCTATGAAATGTCTGCTTTCAAAAAATTTGCGCTGGGTGAACCATATATCGGAACGCTAAGTATGCATTTTTACGGCAATGAAGATGACCTAATTAAAGCCCTGGAAGACAAGCAGGTAGACCAGATAAGCTCTATCACTCCACTCAATGCCGATATTTTAAAAGAAAGAAATTTCCATATAGAATCGAGTGTCTTGCCTAGAGTATTCGGACTTTTCTTTAATCAAAATCAAAATCAAATTTTTACCGATAAAGTCATCACTCGCGCCATAGATCAAGCCATAGACAAAGACAAAATAATTCGGGATGTTTTATTCGGTTATGGAGTCGCCATTGACGATCCGATACCACCAAACATGATTGCTTACCAAAAATTGGATTTGGCGAACAAAATTTCCCGCGAAGTTATACTACAAAATGTGCAAAATAGTCTGGCCAAAGACGGATGGTCGAAGGGCTCAGACGGATTTTTACAAAAAACTACTACCGACAAAAAGAAAAAGAAGACAACGGTCGGACTCTCGTTTTCTATCTCCACCGGCAACGCCCCGGAACTCGCTAAAGCGGCGGAACTCATCAAACGAGACCTCGCCGAGATCGGCATGAAAGTGGATGTTAAAACTTTTGAAGTCGGGAATTTAAACCAGGGCGTAATCAGACCACGCCAATATGATGCTCTCTTGTTTGGAGAAATCATAAACCATGAATCAGATTTATATGCCTTTTGGCATTCTTCTCAGCGTAAAGACCCGGGACTCAATGTCGCCATGTACACAAATGCCAAAGTAGATAAAATTCTAGCGGATGCTTTTATCACTCTGGATGAACAGGCACGAATAAAAAAATACGCTCAATTTGAAAGTGAAATAAAAAAAGATATGCCGGCAGTATTTTTATATAGCCCTGACTTTATCTATGTCACTTCTGATAATTTAAAAGGTCTTTCTATCGACCATATCGCTTCCCCCACCGACCGATTCGCCAACGTATATTCTTGGTACACTCGAACAGAAGATGTTTGGAAAATATTCTCAAGATAATTACTAAATTAAAAAGTTAAAAAGCCCTAATGATGAAAAAAACAAGACTGTCTTTCAGTGATATAAGTGTCGATAATAAGAAAGAGGAATCTAAAACCCCGGCACGCCCCTCCGCGCACGGTACTGCCGGCGCCGAACATAAGAGTCCCCACCGACCACACGAACGCAAAAGAAGTGCGAAAACTTCCACCTATCAATATTCCAAAAATGGACAAGGAGGAAGGGGTAACCGTTCATACAACGGCAATAGCCAAAATAAAAACCAAAATGAAATCAAAATTCCTCCGGTAGAAAAAGGAGTTATCCGTGTGATTCCGTTCGGTGGAGTGGAAGAAGTCGGCCGTAATATGCTCATAGTTGAATCTGAAGATGACATTATCGTTCTCGACTTGGGTTTTCATTTCATTGACGAGGAAGAAGCGCTGGGAGCAGATTATACTCTGCCAAATTTCAAATATATTGAAGAACGAAAACATAAAATTCGGGCGGTGGCTATAACCCATGGACACCTAGACCACATCGGCGGTATCCCATTTATTATGGAACGTATCGGCAACCCACCTATTTATACCCAATACCTCACCAGTCTGATGATCAAGAAACGTCAGGAAGAATTTGTCGGCAAAGCACCTCTCGACATCCATGTGGTGGATCAGGACAGCAAAGTAAGGTTCAATCAGCTTTCGCTTGGATTTTTCCCTGTTTATCACTCCATTCCGGATTCCATGGGAGTCGTCATCGGCACTGAATACGGAAATGTCATAGTTTCGGGAGACTTAAAGCTTGACCACGAAAAAGGTAAGGCGACTCCGGCTGAAGAAAAAAAATGGGGAGCTTTGGGTAAAGAAAAAAATCTTCTGATGATTGCGGATTCCACCAATGCGGAAGTTCCCGGTTTTTCAATTTCGGAAAAAGAAGTACAGAAGAATATTGAGGAAATAATAAGAACGATAAATGGCCGACTGATCATTGGAACTTTCGCTTCCCAATTTGACCGCATGATAAAAATCGTGGAAATCTGCGAAAAATATCATAAAAAAATTGTAGTGGAAGGCCGCAGTATGAAAAGTAATATTGAAATAGCTAAATTGGCCGGACTGGTCAAGCCCAAAGACGATACTTTTATCAACGCGCAAGATATGGAAAATTATCCACCGGATAAAATTGTGATTATTGCGACCGGCGCGCAAGGTGAAGAATTCGCCGCCCTGATGCGGATGGCCACCAACAATCATAAATACATCCGACTCAACGCCAAAGACACGATTATTTTCTCCTCGTCGGTAATCCCCGGGAACGAAGTAAATATTCAAAAATTAAAGGACAACCTGTATCGCCATGATTTAAAACTTATTCACTATGGAATTTCTGAAGTGCATTCCGGCGGTCATGCCCGCCAAGAAGACTTGGTCTGGATAAATAAAACGGTGCACCCGAAATTCTTTATGCCCGGTTATGGCAACCACTCCATGCTCCGCATACATGCCCAGATAATCCATGAACGCAATCATATGTCGAAAGAAAATATCGTGGTGCCGGACAATGGCATGATTGTGGAAATTGTCGATAAGGGTAATAAAATAACCGTGCGCAAAGAAAAGGCCCCGGCTTCTATGATGGTGGTAGACGGACTTTCTATCGGCGATGTACAGGATGTCGTCGTACGGGACCGCGTCATGCTGGCCCAGGACGGTATGTTTGTGATTATTGCACTAGTAGACCAAAAAACCGGAAAATTGAAAAAATCGCCGGACTTGATTTCGCGCGGATTCGTTTACCTGAAGGAAAACCAAGAACTTCTACGCCAAGTGAGAATTAGTATCAAAAAAATGATTGAGGATGAAACCGCCCGCATGAAAGTAGTGGATTTTGACATCATTAAGGCGAACCTCGGAGAAGGTATATCAAAATTCTTATATCAGAAAACCGCCAAGAGACCGCTAGTCATTCCGGTAATCTTGAGCGTATAAAATACAAATGAAACATAATAGAAAAATAATATACTTGGCCGGTTTCTTATTTTCTATTCCGATTGCGCTTACTTCTTATATTAACTCCAGCTTTTTAGAAGGTTATATAAATGCATATTATGTGAGTATTTTGTATGTATTATCTTCCGTGCTCACTATCATAGGTATGCTGCAAATGGAAAAAATCCTGTTACGCCTCGGAAATCGCCGAGCGACATTATGGTTTAGTATAATTCTCTTCTTCTCTTTGTTGTTGCTCGCAATAGGAACTAATCAACTAATTATAATCCCCGCCTTTGTATTGTACTGGATATCCGCAAGCTTTATCATTGCCACCTTGGATATTTTCGTGGAAGATTTCTCTAAAAATTCAGCCATAGGAAGATTCCGCGGATTCTATCTTTCTATCATAAACGTGGCCTGGGTTTTGGCACAGATGCTTTCCGGAAGTATTATCGCCAAAAGTTCGTTTCAAGGCATTTATTTGATTTCGGCTATGTTTATGCTATTAGTGGTTTTGATTTTTGTATTTTTCTTTCACAATTTCATTGATCCAAAATATAAAAGGGTGTCTATAGCCAAGACCATTCGTTTATTTATCAGAAACAGAAATATCTCTAAAATTTATTTTATTGATTTAATTATAAAATTCTTTTATGCCTGGATGGTCATCTACACACCAATCTATTTGAACGAATATTTGGGATTTTCTTGGGGACAAATCGGATTTATTTTCACTATCATGCTTGTGCCTTTTGTGGTTTTATCTTTTCCATTGGGAAAACTTTCCGACAAAATTGGAGAAAAGAAAATAATGATTACGGGGTTTCTGATAATGAGTCTGTCGACTCTAGCCATACCGCTCATTACCCAATCGAAAGTTTGGCTTTGGGTGTTAATTCTGCTTTGTACCCGTATCGGAGCTGCGGCGGCTGAAGCCATGGCCGAAAGTTATTTTTTCAAAGTAATTAGCGAAGAAGATGCCGACGAAATAAGTTTTTTCCGAAATATTTCTCCGGTGGCTTATATCATTGCCCCCCTTCTCGCTATTCCTGTATTATTTTTTATTCCTTCGTTTAAATATCTTTTCTTTGTCTTGGGCGCTATTCTCCTCTCGGCTTTTTTCTTGAGCCTGCGTCTGAAGGATGTGAAGTAAGTATTTATATATCAGCCTGATGCATGTTTATGGGGTATCAGGGGCGGATTCGAGGGTGACAGAAACATTTTTCTCTACCCCTTTGTGCAGAATTTTCAAATTAATTATCTGTCCGATACTTTTCGCGCGAACGATAGAAGCCAAACTGGTTTTGTCGTCCAGCTTCACCCCATCTATTTCAAGAATAATGTCGTTCTCTACAATCCCCGCCTTATCCGCCGGAGAACCCGGAATAACAGCGAGATCGCTTGCCTTCGCCCCTGCTTTAACCAACACTCCGTAGTCCACGGTTAAATTATTTTTTGCTTGCATCTCTGCATTTATTGCTGTGTAACGCAAACCTAAATATGGACGAACAATCCGGCCAGTTTTTTTAACAGATTCTATCGCACTCTTGACGCTGTTGATAGGCAAAGCAAAACCAACATTTTGCGAACCCTGCGCCACCGCCACATTTACTCCGACTACACTCCCCGATAAATCCAAAAGCGGGCCTCCGGAATTTCCCGGATTAATGGCGGCATCGGTTTGAATCACATGGTCCAGAATTTCTGATTTCCCGGAATTATCTCCGGCAGTTATGGAGCGTGCCAACCCGGACACTACCCCGACCGAAACAGTATTACGATATTCCCCAAGTGCGTTTCCAATAGCTATAACACTTTGCCCGACTTGCAGAGAATCCGAATTTCCTAAAGAAAGAAACGGGTAACCAGTACCGTTAATTTTAATTAAAGCAATATCTAAAACAGGATCCCGGGCCACTACAGTCGCTGTGTGTTTCTTGCCATCATTAGTAAACACCGTGTATTCGACATTCTTTTGATCCACGACATGTTTATTTGTAACTATTAAGCCATCACCAGAAACAAAGAATCCGGAACCACCCCCGATATCTTTTTTCTCGGTACCATTCTGACGATATTGCGGAATATTAAAATTAAAACCAAAGCCTGGAAACATATCCCCAAAAGGATTTTGCGGCTGGTTCGGGTCAATAAAAGTTTCATATTTTGGAACTTCTTTGGAAATAATTATAGAGATAACAGCCGGATTGGTCTTTTTGACCGTATCCACCACGAAAGATTCCTGTGAAAAAATGGTTTGTTTCTCTAGAGTTTTTTCAACGCCAGGATCATCGTTTCGGTTATCCTTTTGGGCTTCTTGTAAATATTCTTTAGCAAAATAACCAAAAACATTTGCTCGGTAATGCCACACAATACCAAGCCCTATTAATAATATTAATAGAAGAGACAACAAACTGATAAGAAATATCGGAACAAAGTTTTTATCGTAAAAAACTTTTCTTATAAATTTTGTTATATTTGTTTCTTGCATAACTTATTTATAAATTACCAATAATAAATTATTATATTTACCTTTTATTTTTTAGCAAGTGGTTTTTATAAATTTTTTCTTTATACGGCTTTAGCCTTATAATTTTTACCGAAATACCCTTATTTTTTAAATCTTTTTTAAACTCTCTCACATAAGCTTTTTGGTCATAACCTAAGGCAATAATATTCGGTTTTTCTTTAAAGATATGCGGTAAATATTTATCTCTCCCGGAGAGTACTACCCTGTCCACCAGCTTACTTTTTTTTACCAAATTAAATCTTTCCTGTTCGGAAAATTGCGGTTTTTTGCCTTTAATTTTAAGAACATTTTTATCTCTAGCTATTGAAACAATTAAAAATGAATTCTTCGTGAAGTTCCTTGCTTGTTTAAAAAAATTAAGATGCCCCGGATGCAATCCATCAAAGGTGCCGAATACCATTATTTTTACCCGTTCCGGACGGACTAATTTTCCCCCAGTTGTTTTTGACATCACTATTAGTCAAGTATATACTAAACTGGTTCCTTTGAAAAAATAAAAGAAGTGATTGGGGAAACTGGTTAGATTCCAGTACAGTGCCGCTACGGTAAGCCCGCGACGCATATATTTATATGGTCAGGGACAAGTCCGAATACCAATCATTTTAAGTTAGTCCCGAGCAGGATACCCCTTCAATTTTTGAGGGACCTAAAATTCTGCCGAGCAGAATTTTTTTGTTTTATATGAGAAAAAAAATAATAATATTAATATTAATAGTGTTTGCCGTCTTAGCCGTAGTTTTTTACGCACTATGGTCAGTTAAAATTGAACAACCAATAACAAATACGGAGGCTAAAAAAGTTGGGCACGAATATGCGGCAACAAAAACCGAAACTGTATATGAATTGATGCATTCCCTGCAAATAGAAAATAAAATAAATTTCACAGAAAAAACTTACATCGGCATGGGAAAATTTATCGATTCAATAGACGGAGTTTATGGCAACGGCTCGCGAAATTGGATTTATTATGTAAACGGACAAAAAGCATCCATCGGAGTTTCAAATTATAAGCTAAATCCAGGTGATATCCTGTCCTGGAAATACGAGAAAAATATATGAAAAAAATAAGTAACTTGCTTTTGGTTTTGATAATTCTATTCTCCGTGAGTAGTAATACTTACGCGGAAGATGTAACCATAAATGTAAATTTAACAATTCGAGACGGGGCAACCATAGTCTACTCGGGCGAGATATCCATGCACCCGGGCGACAGTGTCCTCTCCGTTTTAAATTCAGCTGATACTATAAGCGACGCCTTTGCCGTTTCTAATGTCCAAGAATTTTCTTTTGGAAAATATCTAAAGTGCCTGACGGATTTAAACGGAGAACAGTGCGATAACTGGCAATATGTGGTAAATAGTATCTCTCCTGTCGAAAGCATCGATCAAAAAACTCTCTCGGGCGGAGAAAATATTTATATATATTTCGGGCCTCAAAATAAAATAACACTTAATGCCAGTAATATAACCACAGCCGATACTTTAACGGCTACTACCCAAAAGTATGATTATGGAAATAATGCTTGGATTGTCCGCTCCGGGGTAACTGTGGGACTGACTCAGCCTAATCCCGAAGACGCTTTTAATCCCATTGAAATTCAAACACTGGAAGTGGATGAAAATGGTCGGGCTATTTTCCCAACCATCCCGATCGGCACTTATAATGTAGGCGTCAAAGATGATTATTATTTCCCGACCGAAACCTTAACTGTAATCGCCCCACCGATACCCGAAAGTCGTGGACATCATAGCTCTTCGAGGTCAACAGATGAAACGGCTGGCAAAGTCCTCGGGACAGAAACAAAAGCGATTTTTGATCTGAAAAAAGCTTTCGACTTTTTAATCACGGAGCAGAAAGATAACGGCTCTTTTGTTGGCGATTTATATACCGACTGGACCGCGGTCGCCCTCGGATCCACGCCTGATTATAAAAAAGAAACTATTAAGCTTATAAAATATTTTCAAGAATCTGAAATGGAAAGTCCGCTTTTGACGGACTATGAGAGACACGCCATGGCCTTGATGGCGCTCGGATTAAATCCTTATAACACCAATGGACAAAATTATATTGAAAAAATAGTTAGCGGTTTTGATGGTATACAATTCGGTAATCCGCATGAAGACAATGATGATATCTTCGCGCTTATCGTATTGCAAAATGCCGGTTATGGAGCAAACGATAAAATGATAAGTGATGATATCGCTTTTATTCTAAAAACTCAGAAAGAAAACGGCTCCTTTGATAATTCTGTGGATATGACCGGTGCCGGCATGGAAGCACTATCAACTTTCGGGGAAAATGAACAAGTGAAGATTGCGCTTGAGAAAGCAAAAAATTTCTTAAAACTTAATCAAAAAAATAACGGTGGGTGGAACGATAATGCTTCTTCGACTGCCTGGGCACTCGAAGGTATAATGGCGCTCGGCGAAAAATCGGAAGATTGGAAAAATGGGGAAAATACGCCATTCGATTACCTTGTGACCTTGCAGGATATTGATGGTGGTATAAAAAATGAAGACTTAAATACCAAAATTTGGGAGACGGCCTATGTCACTTCCGTCTTTTCGGGTAAAACCTGGAATCAGGTTATGCAAAAATTCGAAAAGCCAAAAATAGCACCTCGACCTGAAGCCCCGAAAAAAATTGCCTATAAAAAACAGTTAACGGTGCCGGTTATAAACACCCTGACAGAATCACCTGCTATTATACACCCCGAAACTCCGCCAAAGAGCTGGTTTGCCAGCTTTTTCGAAAATATTTTTGGTTTTTAGAATTATTCTTTACCTCTCCAGGTCCACTCCGATTTTTCACCCTTCCAATAACACACAGCAATTAAGATAAGTGTGAGGAAAATAAATCTAGGCATAAAGCTTTTAAAAACGGCACTACCGGAATTATGGGATGAGTAGATAAAAAGAAAATCTCCAACCACCATAAAAAAATAAATGACTACTGCCGTCCAGCCCTCAAAAGACATAGGTATCCAACCATACCGTCTTTTCTTAAACCAAAGTTTTTTACTTTTTTCTTGTTCCATAAAATTAATTTTTATATTTTATCCATATTTTTTTAAAAAACGGCATCGAGAGTTGCTGAATCATAAAAGCTAGCGCCGGGACAATCGCATTAATCCATGGATTAGGCAATCCTATTACTATAAAAAATATAGCGACAACTAAATAAGAGAATACCGCTAGAATTGTTCTACGCGTGAAACTGGTTTCCCATTTTTTGTCGAGCTCGACTGTTTTATTTCTTTCTTCAATTTTTTGTATACGTGTTTCTAAGTCCATATTATTTCTTATATTCTACTATTTTCCCTGCTTCAATTTCAATCCTATCCGCCTTACGAAGTTTTTTTAGATAGGATTTCGGAACTATGTCAAAATGTTTTATTCTATCGAGTTCCTGGTCAATACCCCAGAGATCATCCGAAAGTGTTTCCCAGCCTTTTTCAAAATCATTTAAATTTAGAAGTGTTGAGTATTCCCGTAAGGTCTTCTGTCCGTTGTCTAAAAAATATTCGTGAAAATAAGACAATGCCAACTCGCGGACATTTTTGTAAATTGGTTCCCGATAACGTAAAACCGCGTGATTGGTTTTAGATAAAGCACCCCAAAATCCACCCATTTTAAAGGGCGCCACCACATGGTCAAAGTCCCCCTTCGTAGCCTTTAGATGCATCAAATAAGGCGTAAAACCATGCTGAGAGAGTATAAAAGCCCCTAGCATCGCTCCTTCTATGCAATGTCCCATCTTGTGCCTCATTACCAGAATCGGGCTTTTTAGGGTCTCCCCGCTCGCCTCAAAATTAAACCGTAAACCATTCAAAAAATCCTGCACTTTTTGAGGTGTATTTAATTTGTTAATCAGCAATTTTTCTTTTTTTGTAAAACTAGACATTCTTTATCTTTTATCTTCTGCGTACAAAAAATTTCCAAATAAAAAATAGCAAAATAAAAATACTCAGGACTGCTCCTGTGTTTAGGGCAATAGGTGAAGTAAACCAAGATGGATGTAATTTTGCTTCAACACTTTTTACATATACCGGGTTTACGACCAACCGCGTAGCTCCATCTTTGGTAACATAGTACGGAACAGTAACTTTACTAGAACCATATGATGCGGTAATGTCATATTTAGTAGCATCGCCAAGTTTGAATTGCACTTCTCCTGCATTATTTGTAACCAAAGATGCATCCGATGGTTTGATAGAGACCACGACATCCACTGCTGGTTGGCCTTTTTCGTCGACGACTACTACAGTAAGCATTTTTGAGTCATTCATATGTTTTTATATTATATCATACGAATCTCAAAAAATAATTAAAAACCCCGAGATTCAACTCGGGGTTTTTGCCTTTATTTCTTTTTCGCCTTTTTGGGCTTTTTCACATCTTTACGATATGAGTTGTTTCCTTTTCCCATATTTTTTAAAAGTTAGTTAATAATATTTGAAAGATCAGAGTATTGGTCGATAAGGCCCGGAAGCGTAAAAGCTATGCCGATAATTGGTAAAACTATGACGATGATGGTAACCCAAGTCATGATTAGGAAATATCGACGAGTTTTTTCCACTGATTCGTAAATTGCATCAATTTTTATCCCCTGTTCTTCTATTTTTTGTTTTAATTCGGGATCCATTTTTTATTCCGACTTTTTATAAAAATGAGCCACAGCAAGTAAGGTTAGTAAAATCAAAAAACCAGACAGAGCTAGGGTGGGTATTGTAATATAGCCCCCGAACTCACTTACTAAACTTTGGACACAAGAAACACCGGAAGCATCGCATGGAGCAGAGTTTGGATTGAAATAATAAATATAAGTAAGATAAAAAGCATCAAGTAGCCCAGCAAGAAGTAAAGGTAGAGAATACCATAATACGTTTCTGTCTTTCCTTAGCCACGCCACCCCAAAAAGAAAAGTTTGAGGAAACATAAATATCCTTTGAATCCAACAATGCTTGCATGGAAGGTACCCCACTATTTCTGAATAAAAAATTGATACTAAAAGTGTCGACAAAGAAACCAAGAAACCAATCTCAATAAAATATTTTTTAATAAAACTTAAATATTTATTCTCCTTAGAGCCAAACACAAGTAAAAATATAGCTACCAAAGCAAAAACCTGCAAGACAATTATGCCTGCTCCAAATAAAATATTTGCATAATGTACAGTTTCTAAATTCATTTTATTATGGTAAGACGCAAGAAGTTTTAGCGGCCAGTGTTTCGAGCTTTACCCCGGAACCATTCGTAGAATCATTCGGAATTAAAGTACCGTCTTTGAGCATCCAGGTGGGGTAATTTTGAATGCCTTTGTCTTTGCAAATTTGCAGTTGCCCTCTACCATCGGCCGTGGAGCACTCAATATAAGGAAGCAATTTTTGAGAAGAACCAAAAAGCTTTTTCTGGGACTGACAATGCGGACACCAAAAAGCTCCGTAAAAAACAGCGCCTTGGTCTTTGAGACAAGTAGCAAATTCGTCATATTTACCGGGACCAGGTGGCACAGCTGTAGACTGAAGCAAGGCCGTCGCAATTGTCCCTAAAATTAAAAGGACAATCACCGAAATAAAGATTTTTACATTTTTATCCATAGTAATCTAATTATATCAATTTAAAATACCTTCGGCAAGAAAATTAAAAGCCCTGCAATGACTGCCGTAAACACGGAGAGCAACACCGCAGCGGCGGCGACATCTTTGGTATCGCGAGCATATGGGTGATATTCCGGCGAAGTTAAATCTATGTCTATTTCGATGGCGGTATTGAATGCTTCGGCGACTATCACGAAACCAATAGCAAAAACAAGAGCTATCCATTCTGTGCCAGAGATTTTAAAATAAAATCCTAAAACTATTACGACAAAAGCTGCTCCGGTGTGGGTAAGTAAATTGCTCGTCGTCATCCAGAAAACTCTTAAACCCCTAAAGGCATTTTCAAATTTCTCTTTAGCCTTCACCTTCCGCCAGGCATTTTTTTCTTGCTGTGTTTCTTTTTTGGGATCCATTTTACTCAACAACTAATGTTCCTTTCATGCCCATCGCTCGGTGTTGTCCCACTGAACAGTAATACTCAAAACTCCCCTCTTTATCTGCGGTAAATTCCAAAACTTCTTCAAAGGGGGCTTGCATTTGTTTTGTCGCCAACCCATATTCATCTATTTTGAAGTCGTGAAAACCTAATGTATTTTTAAAAGTTATTTTTACTTTATCCCCTTTCTTCACTGTGATAGTAGAAGGAGTAAAGGAAAAATTTTGACCGGAAACAATAAACTCTTTTACTGTGGTATTTGTCTCTTCGGGTACAAGAATAACGGTCTTTGGTCCTTCGTCCAAAATTGGCGCTTCTGCTTTTTTATTTGAACTCATAAAGAACAAAATCCCCAATACTATTAAAATTAAAACAATAATTGTATATATTTTCTTCATATTTTTATTATATCATTTTTATTGATACTGTATATATATCGGTCGCGGGTTTAATTTGAGTAGTGTTTCGGGCGTCATCAGCGTGGTGCCGGCCGTTAAGATATCATTTTTGTAAAATAATTTGAAACCGGTAAACTGCACCGGTTCAGGATAAATAAAATGGGTGTAGGTGCCGATTTTTTTGGCTTGTCCTCCCCAACCATCCATGTGCATAATAAATTGGACTTCGGGTGGTGTTGTTATATTTTGATAATTCGTAACCATCTTCTGCGTATAGCGATGAATGATTAAAATTTTCGGAGTGAGATTGTTGTCTTTTACGAGCTTAGCTAAATACTCTGTCGCGAAGTTTATATCTGTTGCGTCAAGAGTACCCACGACCTTCCCTGGACGAATTCCGGTCTTCATAGAAAATTCAGGATCAATTCCGAGATGGACGTTTGGCATTTTTAAATATTTTTCTAGCAACGGAACTTCCGCTTCCACCGTAGAAAAACCGACTTGGATATCCAGAAAAACAATCGCATTGATTTTCTCTGCAATCGTTAAAACTTTATCTATTTCAGTAAAAGGCATTCGCGTACGATACTTGCCGTCCCCTCCCGCGCTCGCCTGCGCTACGACCGCGATATAATGAAGCGCGGGAATCACGGGTGTATTTGGGTCGGCAGTTTCCCATTTTTTCACCTCTACTGCCAGTTTTGCCAGCATTTCAGTTTCGGGATACTCGCCGAGCACACCCATTTTTGTGGAATATAAATTCCCATAGTAGGCAATAATGCGATTGAAGGGTAAAAGTGCGCCATCTTTCGGATACTCGGTTTTGACCGGCCAGATATTCGGCTTCTCTGGTGGGGGTGGAACCACTACCGTGGACTCGGTTATTGTGCCGTCTTTATTTTTCACATTAACAATTTTAGTTGTCGGCTGTTTTGGAGGAGGATTGTTGGCAAGTTCCAGTAATTTTTGGTCATAGAGTTCTTTATTCAAAGGCGGAACAATAGGAACAATTTTTTTTATTAACTCCGTTTTAATGGTATTTATTGTCTGCTCTCCTTGTTTATAGGCCACACTGGTGCTGAAAAATTCCGGAAAAACAAAAAAGGCGATAGAGAAGATTATCGCCACTATTAAAAAAATCCAAATTTTTTTGCTCATCGTCATGCAGTATAGCAGAAATAATGGTTCTAGCCAAAAGCCTTGATAATTTTATCAAATTCGCTTTCTTTTAAGTGTTTATCTTCAGTTGCGATTTCTCGTAATGTTTTTTTTGTTAATATGGATTTTTTAACAATTTCAGCTACTGTATCGTACCCCAAACGAGGCACCAAGAGCGTCGCATAAGCGGTTGAATTTTCCAAATGATGTCGACATCTTTCTTTGTCGGCCTTTATTCCCCGGACACATAATTTATCAAACTGAGCGATAACTTCATTCATAAGTTTTATGGAATCGATTAATTTTTCAACTATCACCGGCAACATTACCCCGAGTTCCATCTGTGAAGCTTCTACGGCGTGCTCAATGGATAAATTATTCCCGGAAACCCAAAAATACAATTGATTAACGGCTTCCGGCATAACAGGATTAACTTTCCCCGGTATAATTGAAGAGCCTTTTTGTAGTCCGGGTAAGATTATCTCTCCGATACCGCCCATTGGGCCGGAGGCCATAAATTTGAAATCGTTAGCTATTTTTGAAAAATCTACACATAAGGCTGTAAGTGTTTGCGAAATTACAAGGAAGTCTGTTTGCCCGCTCGTTTTGGCCATTAAGTTATTCGCCTTGAAAAATTTTTCGCCGGTAATTTTATTTAATTCTTTGTAAATTTCTTTAATATAAACAGGATTGGCGTTTAATGAGTTCCCGATAGCTGTTCCTCCTAAATTTAAAACTCGACACAGATCCTGCGCCATTTTTATTTGTTTTATATGTCCTTTTAAATTGTCAACATAGGCCGAAAATTCTGCGCCCAAGGTTGTCGGTACTGCATCCTGCAAATGCGTCCGGCCTAGTTTATTTATATTTTTAAATTCCCTTGACTTCGCCTCAAAAGATTTTACTGCGGAAATTAATGTATTTTCTAAATTCTTCAACAACGGCAAGGAAGCGATTTTTAAAGCTGAAGGATTTACGTCATTAGTAGATTGACTGGCGTTCACATGGTTTATCTCGTGCACTTTTGTTTTATGTTTTAAATTCTTGGTGGCAAGGTTCGCGATTACTTCATTGACGTTCATGTGGCTCGATGTCCCGGCTCCACCCTGTAAACCGGATAAAATAAAATTATTTTCGTATCCACCCTTTAAAATTTGGTTGCAAGCTTTGACGATTGCATTTTGTATATCTTTATCTAAATTTCCAGCTTTATAGTTAGCCGAGGCAGCCGCCTTTTTTATCTCTACTATCGCCAAAATGAATTCCAGCCTTGTTTTATGGGCAAAAAATGGAAAATTCTTTAAGGCTTTTCGGGTTTCGGCACCGTAATATTGTTCCATAAGATGAGTATAGCAAATTTAGGAAATAAGTTTAGCTATTTCCTTCACATCATAACTATGTGCCTTTTTTATGTGTACGATTCTGATGCCCACTTTATTTAAAGTAGTATCCAAGAAATGATCCGCGGAATGACTGTTCTCTTTGCCGTGTGAAGTTTCATCCAGTTCTATGGCCAAGTGTGGGGAAAAACTTTTTTTATTAAAAAGCACAAAATCAATAGATTTCAGATGAATTTTCCCTACTGGGGTATATTCCCAGTTTCTGTCTCTTTCCACTTGTAAAAGTTTCAATAGTTGCACTTTCGGTGCAATATAATATTCACCAGCCACTGCTTCTTCTAAAACTTTTAAAAATTCATGTTCGGCTTCGGTAAGTAAATGTTCTATTTTTGTATAATATAAATATTCCGCATGGTCACCGATAATATGCTTTCGAAATAACGGCGCATAATAAAAAGAGGCTAAAATCACCAATACGAAAAAAGTAATTAATAAAACCAACATTAGATTAATTAAAGTCGACTGAAAAATTATACATCCCCATCCCGCAAATCCCCTGCAACGGCACACCTGCTTGCGGTGTCCCCACATCTATCACCGTTTCTCCTGTTTGCGGTAAAATCTTTTGAAAATTGAGCGAACGAATTACTAGCGCAGAGGAACAATCATAAACACCATTGGTTTTTATAATAAGCTTGGTCGGTATCCCAGCTTTGGCGGAAGATAGCCTGGGCGAGTAACCACCCCCAGCATCAATGGTAATATATTGTACTCCGTTTCTTATTTCTGAATTTTCAGCTGAAACAGAATTCCCAGTATTGTCTGCATTAAAACCAAGAATAAAAACAAAACCAAAGATAGCCAATAAAATAATAGTTATCGAAATTAAAGAAGTTTTATTCATAAGTTGATTATATATTGAAAAGCGGATTAATGATACCCAGACCAGCTAGTCCCGCCAGAAGAGAAAACAACCCGAGTCCGACTACCACTACTCCGGCGGATTTGAAAAACAATGGCGCATATTTTGAGCGAGCAAACGAAACCGATCCAAAAGACAACAATACCAGCATCGGCAGAGTGCCTAATGCAAAAGCGAACATAATTAAGAACCCAGATACAAATGACCCGCTCGAAAGAGAAGCTATTTGCATTGACTGGGTAAAACCACAAGGTAAAAAGAATGTGCCTACACCGATAATAATTGGTGCAAGTGTCGCATGTTCTACTTTCCTAAAAAAAGAAAATAAACTACTCGGTAAGGTAAAAGTTCCTTTCTTTAGAATACCCAGCAAATTAATACCGAGCATTATCATTACCGCAGAAGCAATCAACCCGAGAATGGCGGAAAAGGTAAAGTTTATTCCAATGGCTTGTCCTACAAAGCCGAGAACTCCACCCAGAATAGCAAAACTAAATAACCGCCCAAGATGAAATAATATAAAAGGTTTTTTTTCTGTGCCATTTTCATCTTGCGCCACTTTGGCGGATAAAGACAAAACCAGCCCTCCCACTATGGCCAAACAACTAGAGAGCGAGGCTATAATTCCGACAATAAAACTTGTCGCTGGTGTGGTTTGACCGCCTAATCCGAGATTTAATATCCCCGATTTTTGCAAAACAAAAAATAGACCCAAAAAAACAAGCCCAATCGGGATAGCCTGCCAAATAACAGTATCTTCTTTTTTTTCTGCCGTTATTTTTTGAACCGAAAGAACATATCCATTTGGCTTTATTTTGCTGGTTAGAATATCTGCAATTTCTTCAATACTTTTTTCACTTTCAGTTTCTATATCAACTGTTTCTTTCTTTAGGTTAACTTCTGCTTTTCCGATAAAATCCTGCTCGTTTACAATATCTTCGATTAAGATTTTACAAGATGCACAATGTGTCCCCTCAACATGTAGTGTATATTTTTTTAACATAGAACACACAGTTTAACACAAAAAATCACGCTCCACAAGATTCTATTTTGAATTTTTATTAAATCTATCTACCACAAATACAGCTATTATTGTTGTTAAAGGAACCGCCAGCAATAAACCTGAGGAAGATACCAATGTCCTGAGAATTTCTTCTGCGACCACCTCTGTACTTGCAAAATAACCGGGTGACATATTTTGTAAAGACAAAAGAAGTATGAGTGGAAGTGAGGCTCCGGTATACGCAAGAACTAATGTATTCACTACTGCGGAAATATGATCTTTACCTACCCGCATCGCTTCCCGAAAAAGCTTCGCTCCGCGGAATTCCGAATTGGCTCTTGATAAACTGAAAACCACGGACGACTGAATGACCGCCACATCATCAAGCACACCAACGGCTGCAATAATAATACCTGCAACCATTAGCCCTAGAAGATTTATGGGCCCAGCAGTTTCCATATCAAGATACATTGATGCTTCCGAGAGACCAGTAAATTTTAAAACCTCGACAAAATAATTAGCAACAAGCCCCACTAAAAACAAAGACAAAATTATGCCCAAAAAAGCCGCAATGGATTTTTTATTGAGCCCGTAAGATAGATATAGCGTCGGCAAAAGAATGATCGTGGCACTTGCAACACCGATCCAAACTGGTGGCGCCCCTGCAAGAATTTGCGGTACAAGAAATACAAAAATCACAGCAAAAGTAAAAATTAAGCCAATCAAAGAATAAATTCCCTTCCATCCACCGACTACAATCACCAAAACTACAAAAAACATAAATAGAAAAATTAATGCTGTGGTCCGAGATATGTCGACCATAGTAAATTCGCTATCGCCAAACAAGGAACCACGGACAAATATTTTATCCCCTTTAGCTACTGGTTTATAGTCATTTATAATTTCAACATTTCTGCTCTCTTTCCCCTCTTCAATTAGAATACTCAGTGTTTGTTCTTTGACTATTTTCGTCTTACCTCCTATTTCGAGAGTTATGTCTTGCTCTGACTTTATTTCCTGAACTATTCCCCCCAATACGCCACCGCCAGTAGACTTTGAGAAAGAATAAATTATCCCCACCAGTGATAACAATAAAATAATAATAACTATCCATTTGTTTGGTGTATCTTTAGAGTGATCATGGTAATTATTTTCTTCTAATATATTCATCTCGTTTTATTCAATCTGCCAAACAAAACTTCTAACAACATCACTAATAGTAGAGATTTTTAATTCTATAGATTTTGAAGTTGGTATCATCTGATTAAATATTAACACACCCTCTCTGTGGTGTCCTCCTGCTTCTGCTCCTTCCCAGCGTAATGGTTTATATTCTTTGCCCTGATCATCAACAAGAACAGTAATTTTAATCATATCCTGATCTAACTCCACTGAATGCGTATCCATTATAACATTGAATTTCCACTCGACTACTTCGGTAGAAATATCTAGAGGAGTAACGGCAACCGTAACTGACCCCTGATCATCGATTTTTGTTTCTAATTTTTTTTGAATAGTATCTATCACTTCAGATGATGAAGTATTTTTCACAACAGAAGCAACTTCTGGCTTCGAGCGATTACCTATCAATAAAACAAAACCCACAATGACCGCCGCTAAAAAAATCCATAATTTTTTATCCATAAATTCTTTTTAGCTTAATAATTCTGCTAATCATATATCCAATACCGACTATGTTGAAAATAAGTCCAATCCAAAATAGTTCAACCTGATATTGTGTTACAAGGGTGACTAATCCAGTCACCCCCAAGATGGGCACTAAGTTCACTAGGTAATGTGTGCAACATGAAAGCATGGCTACTGTAGAGGTAGTTCCGGATACTTCGACTATTTTTCTCATATCTTGTTCATCATGCACTAAATTTTTTATATATTGATAGAGTGCAATCTGAATACCAAAACCTACTGCTAAACTCACAACGAAATACCAAAAATCATAAAATTGATCCAATGCGTAATTCCATCCGGAAACCAGAGACAACACCACGAAATAAACTCCAAGCAAAGTTGCGCCCGCGAGTGCCCCGTAAAGAATTGGTTTTTTTGTCATAATATTTTTAATTTAGCTAATGACAACTATGCTCGGAATGTGTTTTTTCATTTTTTTCTTCTTTGTTCTGATCTTTCGTATCGTCTTGGTGGTGTCCACAATGCCCACCTTTACGCATCATTAGAAGATGCATCAACAAACAACCGCCCAATAAAACAAATGCTAGTATTGTACTGTTCATATTATTATTATTTTAATTACTGATAAGATTTCCGACTAAACCGGTGCTTTTTCTGGAGCTCTGTCATTATTGGTTTCAATAAATTCTTTAATTTTTGCTTCATCAATTGAATCGAGTTTTAACAAATACCCCCATGAGGTCAATGCTACTGGAACATCTAAATCTTTCCGAGCTAACATTATTTTTTTCCCATCAGCACTGACAAATGCTTCTTTAATTTTATCCACTTCACTTTGCTCTAAATCTTCTCTATACCAAACAACGGCTGCTCCGTGCTCCATACTATGAAGCACGAGTTCATCGGCGACTGGCTCAGTTTTAATTCCCGCTCCTGCCACTCCTACCCAATGCGGACCAGAAGTTGGAGGATTAGACTTATAGGCTGCGTGTTCTTCACCACGAGCAACATGTCCGGCGCCTTCATCCGCCATTTTTTCGCCCATCAATGTTTTACTTAATTTTTCTTGAGTTTTAATTTCTGCTTTTCCAGAAAACCATACTCCACCAACTATAATAATTAAAGTTAATAATGTAATTCCTCCAATAACTTTATGTTCTGTTTTCATAATATTTATTCGTAATTCGTAATTGTTAATTATTTAAGCTCCACAACTTGCTCCTCCTTTTTGTTCTTGCGGTTGCATCTTAGACAACATGTTTTGATACCCTGAAGAACTGGAATATTCTGCTCCTAATATTTCTTTTGGGTCAACTGTATTCCAATCCTTATTTTGAGACACAAAAAATGTTTTTATTGCCTCATATGTATCCGGAAACCAAAGAGTATTAATCCCTAGCGCCATCTCATACATTTCTTTCTCTGTGGCTCCTTGGGAAGCCATGAGTTCCATAAGTCCGAGCATAGCCATTCCGTGATTACAGTCTGGGAAATGGGTAGCGTTCCCACAACATGGTCTGTATATGTTTTGAGTTACTTTTTCCACCAGAGCTTGTTGTTCTACTGTAAGAGTTATGAATGAATGCATGCTGTAATGATCCATTGTATTCCCTTGCGCTAATGTCCAGCCACCAGTAGACGCAAAATTTCCTGCACCACCATATCTCGGATCCATCATTGGTCCTTTTTCAAGGATTGCATTTTTATTTGAGAGTCCAAATGCCCATAACATGTTTAGCATCATCCCTGAATTTTCTTTAGTAATTACAAGATTTTTATTATTCCTACCATATAGAATCTTAAGATTTTCTTCATTTAACCCTCCCCGTTCTGCGTAAAGATTTTCAAATTTATCTTTATCTATTACGCCAGCTTCTACCATTTTCATCCCCACGTCACTCCAATTGATAGCTAGGGCTGATTTTTCCGCAACTGGAGTAAGACCTAGCACCAAAATAACAATTATTACCAGAAATGCGTTGAATACCTCTTTTATTTTATTTTTCATAACAAAATGTTAGTTAATAATCTTAACAACAACTATCTAATTGTTTTTCTATTTCCTTAGTCTTCCCAACCCCAGTTTGAGCTCTACGCTTTAGAAATAATTTCTTAAGCTCCGTAACGATACCGCCGATGGAAGCTCCCATCAATATTGCAGTAACAAACTCGTAACGAGACACGGATAAAAATCCTATCCACATGCCAAAGAGCATCCAAGCCCAGGTCAGAGTGACCCCAGCACAAATGGAACAAATTTTTATAGGTAATTTTTTATTAACAACCCATACACCTAAAGTAAGAATTAATACTGATAATATTGCGATAATCATATTAGATAAAGAAAATTAAAATTCCAATAATAAGCATTGCAACTCCGGTCCACAATTTTAATCCACCTATGTTGTCACGCTTCCAGATTTGCACCTTATCGACCAATAACTTATCTGCCGAAATAAACAAAACAACAACCAGTGGAATAATTAGAATAAAGTTATATAACAATAAATAATTAAATCCACTAAAATAAGTCATTTGATCACGCAAGAGCCCGATAACCATTAAGTACGGCCCACCCATGCAAGGAAACTGACAGATACCGACTAACAAACCGAGTCCAAACACAGCCGGAAACGAAGCCTTATCCATTAATTTCCCCATAACCCCATGTGCTATTCCAGGAATTTTAAGTTTTATAGGAAATGCAGGGAAAAAACGATTGATTAAATTAATTACCCCAAATACTATAAGTAGAGTCGCTCCGAGTTTACCCATAAAGTGTGGGGTATTGAATAAGTGCAACACCTTCAATATTCCTAAACCTATGAGAAAATATGCGGTAAAAATTCCTACAATATAAGTTCCCCCCAACTGAAGAATCTTTTTTCTTTCTAATTGAATTCCGAACAGAAATGCAATGGTGATGAGAAGAATCGAGAAAGAACACGGGTGTACACTATCTAATAAAGCAGATACCAGAAGAAGAGGTAAGAGCCAAGTACCTTCTTTGCTGACACTCCAGATAAATGTAGCCGTCGATGGACTGTTTTTAAGAATCACTATCCCCACCAAAGCAACGAGTACGACACTGATTGTAATAATTAATTTTTTCATAATATTACGGAGTTACATTTACTTTAAACTTATATTCAATTACATTCCTATTCTCGTCTTCAAGAAAAACTGCCCTTTCAATAAGCCCAACCCCTGCTGGGCCATGCGCATTCGGATCATAAACAACCTCAATATCCACCGAACTACCCGCTTTTATTGTTTCATTCGCTTTCGGTACTGTGCCACCGTGCCCTGGCATACCGAAAGGTCCTTTTTTGCTACCATCACTATTTACAATATAAGCTTTAGTACACATGCATGAAGTATATAAACTTGGCACTGTTATATCTTCAGCGGTAGGATTGGTTACAGTAAAAATTTTACTGACATTCCCATTTTTCATGGAAATGGTCCCAAAATCATAAAAGGTATTATCGGCTTTTAGTCCCCCTGCTGTATTTTCTATTCTTGCTGGATGTGATTTAGTTTCGGTTGAACTTAGTGCCCTATTATCTACTGATTTACTCCATAAAACCAACCCGGTCACACCTAGAATAATTACAATTAACGATACTATTGTTTGTTTGTTCATATATTTTAGAGTTAACATAGTAAAAAATCCCTTGTGGGGATTTAAAAGACACAACTAAAAAATTTACGACAAATTTAATTAGGTGTGTCTTGCGTATAAAAGAGAAGGACTGTTTTCAAAAAGTGATAACCATTTTATAATTATATTCGGGAAAGTATATAATGTTTTATTATTTAAATAATATTTCCATCTATAAAAAGACTGTTTTTGATTTAAAAGATTCTGCTTGTTGGTAAAATACAAAACTAGTGCGAGGGCTAGCAGCGAGAAAATAAATAATGCTGGTGAAATAATATTAGAAAACTGTTGCCATTTTGTAATATGATCTAGGGTATTTACACACAAGGAAGAATCATTCTGAGTATAAGGACAATTCACCATTGGTGTTTCGGACATATGATTAAAACCAAGCAATCCAAAAACTCCAACGCTTATAAAAGCAACAAGTATAAAAAGGCCCGTAAATAATTGTGTTCGCTGTGTGCTCATTTTATTTATTTATTTGCTTATATAGCCAAATGCCGAGCAGAATCAAGTCAATCATCACCACAAGGGCGATAAAAGAGCCGAATCCTCCACCCATCATTCCACTATACCCATATCCAAATCCCATCATATTATTAATTATATCATAATTTAATAAATTCGACTAAATAATTTCACCTTTTTCTTCAAGCTTCATATGATGAATTGTCCCAATTGAAAACCATATAGCAATAAGCAGAAGAATTCCAGCACAAAGTAAAGCATCAAATTTTGTAATACCAAAGACAAGATTATCAGCACCATTAACTATAGCCCCTGCAAACACTACGACTCCGGCAAGTCCAACAACGACACTTCCAACATGCATTATTTTTGATAGTTTCATAATTTATTTTTTAAACAATTAACTTAATAATCTCGACCTTTAAAGTTTCTTAGTTTTAATACGTAATGAATTACCGACGACTGATACACTGGACATCGCCATTGCGAACCCTGCAAACACCGGCGAAAGAAGCCAGCCGAATATCGGATAAAACAATCCTGCGGCAAGAGGTATACCTATAACATTATACGCGAAAGCCCAAAAAAGATTCTGCTTTATCCCCCGCATAGTTATCTTGGAAAGCTTGATTGCTTTAACAAGTTTGGATATATCTCCACCTAAAAGCGTAATCCCTGCAGACTCTATAGCCACATCCGTACCTGTCGCCATAGCTATGCCCACATCCGCTTGCGCTAGTGCTGGAGCATCGTTCACTCCGTCCCCTGCCATAGCCACAATTTTCCCTTCCGCCTGAAGTTCTTTTATCTTATTGAGCTTATCTTCCGGCATTGCTTCTGCTACGACTTCATCAATACCCACAAGCTTCGCTATATGTTTAGCGGTATTTTCATTATCTCCAGTTAGCATTACAATTTTTATCCCGAGCTTGTGGAGACTTTGCACAGCTACAATTGCTTCCGGCTTTATGTCATCCGCTACCATAATAATTCCAAGCAATTCATCTTTTGTCGCCAGGATTATGGGGGTTTTACCTTCTGATGTTTCTTTTTTTATTTTTTCTTTCTGACTTTCTTGGAATTTTAAATTAAGGTCTTCAATTAATCTAGCGTTGCCCGCAAAATATTCTATGCCATCCACAAAACCTTTTAACCCCTTGCCTTTTACAATTTCAAAATTATCTACCACGCCTACTTCTATATTTTTTCCTTTAGCATAGCTTAGTATCGCGTGAGCAATAGGATGTTCAGATTTATTTTCTAGTGTTGCCAGAATTCCAACTATTTCTTCATCTGTTTTGTTAGAAAAGTTATTTATAGAAACAAGTTCTGGACGCCCTTTAGTAAGTGTTCCTGTTTTATCAACCACTATTGTATTTACTTTATGAAGTTTTTCAAGAGTTCCAGCATCTTTTATAAGGATACCTTCTTTTGCGCCTTTACCCACACCTACGATGATAGCTGTCGGCGTCGCGAGCCCAAGCGCACAAGGGCAAGCAATGACCAAAATCCCCACAAACGAAACCAAACCAAAGGAAAGTGCTTGCGAGAATCCAAGATACTGCGTACCAACAATAAGCCACAACGCCAATGTTACAACAGCTATCACTAAAACAATGGGGACAAAAACACTTGAAATTTTATCTGCTAAGGCTTGTATGGGCGCCTTAGAACTTTGCGCTTCTTCTACCATTTTTATAATATTAGCGAGAAGTGTTTCTGAACCGACTTTTGTAGCTTTAAATGTAAAAGATCCTGTGGTATTCATCGTTCCAGAAACCACAGTATCTCCTTCTTTTTTACCGACTGGCATAGGCTCACCTGTGACCATAGACTCATCTATGTATGAATAGCCTGTTGTTATCACCCCGTCAACTGGAATTTTCCCCGCAGGTTTTACTACTATAATATCTCCATGTACAACTTGCTCTATGGGTATTTCTATTTCTTTACTATCCCTGATTACCAAAGCGGTCTTTGCTTGCAAATTTAAAAGTTTCTCGATAGCATCGCCTGTCTTTATTTTTGAACGAGTCTCTAAATATTTGCCAAGTGTAATAAAACCAATAACAACAATAGTAACATCAAAATAGGTATATTCGGGAAGCTGAAAAAAAACTCTTACTTGTGGTACCAATATAATTATGACACTATAAAAAAAGGCAGTAGCAGTACCTATCCCAACAAGAGTATCCATGTTAGCCACATGATATTTTGCAAAACGTATGATTGCCTGAAGAAATGGTTGCCCAATCCAAAATAAGACTATTGTCGCCAACACCATTTCAATAATACTAAATATTTCCATGGGTATTGGTAGATTAGGCACAAACAACAATGTCTTGGCACTTATCCCCCACATCATAAGTATAAAAATAAAAATGGTTATCGGCAAAACAAATTGTACCTTATATTTCATTTGTTGAAGTTCTTCAATTTTATCTTCTTTGGATTGACCCAGCCCCAAATGTGCCTTGTGCTCATCTTCACTCATATTCATATCTTTTGCACTTTGATTATTGTGATGTTCCTGGGGAACAACAATAGAATAACCCAAAGGTTCTAATTTTTTATTAAACTGATCGATACTAGTTTTACTCTCATCAAAAGAAATTTTTGCATTCTCTGTTCCAGGATTCACACTAATTTCTTCTACCCCATCTATTTTCTTAACTGTGCGTTCGATTATAGAAGAGCAAGAAGCACAATGCATACCTTTTACTTTCAAAGTTTTATTTATCATAGTTTTTAAATTAAATTTTATACCACTCCAATCTCCAATCTTTAAAAACTTTTAAGGTTGTAGAAAGAAATATGTCCACGGCGTCTGCATTATTAAGGATCTCTGTTCTACTTGATTTTGTCTTTACATCAGCAGTCATTATCAAACCAGATTCATGGTGTGCAATAAGTGCATTCAAAAATCTAAGGTCAAATTTATCATCGGAACTACCAAGGTTAGCCGCAACAGGATCCTTAACTAAGCGAACATCGTTATACCATTCTTTTTTCCATTCATATAATTCTGCTATTGCTCCTGGTTCATTTTTAAGAATATCACTTGATAAATCTTTAATCTCTTTATGCTTTGCTTTTAATGACGCTTGTTCTGCTAAAAGTATGGCTCCTCGGTGATGAGAAATCATCGCATTTATATATCTTAGATCCAAAGATCGGTCTGCTTTTCCTAAGTTCATGGAATCTTTCTCATACATACTGATCTTATATTCAGGAGTTAAATAGTAACCAAAACCCAATCCAATGATATTTGAAATTATAATTAATGCTATTGCTAATGTAAGTGAAATTTTTGTCATATTTATTTTGTTAATTTATTAATAATTATTTTCTTTTTAATTGATAAACTTTTAATATCTCCTCGGTCGCTTTACTGACTTGCCCGCTTTTAATTTGATTCACTAAGCAATGCCCGAGATGCCCCTCGAGGAGCAAATCTTCAATATTAGAAATACCCTGTTTGATTGCTGAGGTTTGAGTAATCACATCAATACAATATGTGTCTTTCTCTACCATGTTTTGTATACCTCGGACTTGCCCCTCTAAAATTTTTAGTCTTTTTATAAGTTTTTGTTTACTAGTGTGCATTTCGATAGTATATACCCCCTAGGGGGTATTGTCAACAATCCCCTCTGTGGATAACTCGGCAATTCTCTTTAAATTTGCTATATTTTAATGTATGAATGAATTCGTCCCCGACAATAAGCATGGTGCCCCGGGTACTATAGAAAATCCTATAATTGACAGTCGGTTAACACTCGAAAAGGCCTTGCGCCCGAATCCGGCTTTTTCCTTCTCGCCAGAAATTTTTGAAAGACAGATGCTCCTGCCTGTAGTATATATATCCTTTGACGGAAAATATCACGAGGGACAAATTGTCATAGATAAAGAATTGGAACGAGATGTGAAAGATTTTTTTGAATTTCTGCTACTCCAAAATTTCCCGTTAAATACGGTAATACCTATCGCCGATCATAAATATGATTTTGATGACGGATCTTCCATGACAGATAATAATTCTTCCGGCTTTAATCCGCGATATATTGCCGGAACAACTAGAGAGTCAAACCATGCCTTCGGCCGAGCGATTGATCTTAATCCATTTCTAAATCCTTTCATTAAAGATGGGAACATAGAACCGAAAGGCGCCATACGAAACGAAGAAGCGCCGGGAACTTTCGTCGCCGGAAGCCCTATTGTGGAATTTCTAAAACAGCGCGGATGGATTTGGGGTGGAGAATATCAAAGCCTGAAAGATTATCATCACTTCGAAAAACCGCTATCTAAGGAAGAAAAATAGCAGTAAAAAAGCAGCAGCAAAACAGGCAAAGAAACCAACTGTTCGGCCGAAGAATACCACTGCTTCCGGTTTTTTATTTTCCAAAAATAAAGACAGCGGCTCGGACAAAAACAAAAATCCCATAATGGCCGCCGACAACACAAACAAGCTAAGCATCATTATGGGAATGAGTATCGTATCGTCCCCACCCGGCAAAGCCACGGCGTTAATAGTAAAAACTATGAAAACAATATAGATGGCTGCATTCAGGGCGTATAAAAATGGTTTTTTCATAAATTTATTATATCATCTTCAAATGCTGCGGGTCAGGGACTCGAACCCCAATACCATCCTCCAGAGGGATGTGTCCTACCATTAGACGAACCCGCAATTACATAGATAGATTACTCCAAAAAGGCTTATTTTACAAGAAATGATATAATCTTTTAATGTCCGCAAATGAACTAGAAAAAATAAAAAGTGAATTCGAGGGGTTGGGTTTGCATCCAACTTATTTAGAACACGAACCGGTCATCACGAGCGAGGATGCAGCCAAGACGCGAGGTTTTGAATTGAGACAAGGAATTAAATCGCTTTTATTCACGGATGGAAAAAATAATTGGGTAATCGCAGATATTCCGGCTGATAGAAAAGCTCATGATAAAAAAATTGCCGAGCAGATGGGCTGGTCTAAGGGTGCCACGCGAATGGCCACCCCGGCGGAAGTCTGGGAAATCACCGGTTGCGAAATCGGCTCCGTTCCCCCATTTGGCCATAAAACTTCTGTGCCTATCTTGGTGGATGTCGGAGTTTTTGAAAACACCGAAAGCGCTTTTAACATCGGTCTGCGCACCGACTCGGTAAAAATATTAACCACCGAAATGCGAACTTTATTCAAAAACATCGGCGCCATCGAAGGAAATTTTGTAAAATAAATCTATTTTTAATCTAAATACTTAGCACAAAAACCGCCAGTTGGCGGTTTTTGTGCGGTGAATGTATTAAAACACACATTAAGTTGTCATTAAAATTTTCCTATTACGGCAGTTAACTTAAGAGGGGTTGGTCGATTATTTCTCAATTAATCAATAATAACATTAAAAAAATTATGAAAAAAATATCAAGTTTAATCAATAAAGCAACAGCTGGATTTATGATTTTGGCCTTTGCAGTCAGTTCTTTGGGAATCGGTGCAGTTGGTGTTGCACGTGCAGTAGCTACACCAAATTGGGATGTTACTGGCAGTTATGTATTAAATATGGAATATCTGGGTACACAATATCCCCATGATCTTTCCTTAACTCAGGATGGTGTCGGTAACCTTACTGGAAACGGCGGAAGTCCAGCCGGGGGGAATATCTATACTTATGACTTAACTTCTGGTTCAGTAGATGGAAATTCAATTGACTTCATGGCGAATTATACAGCTACTCCTGATGCAGTAGATCCGCTAACAGTTATGCATGTCATGGGTACAATTGCCGAAGATGGAACAATTTCCGGTACATGGTCAGACAATTATGCAGGTGGTGCACGTTCTGGGGCTATCACGACTACAAGTGGTGTAGCTGTAGCTATCCCAGTCATCGGCAACATCTCAACTCATCCTGCGACAGCTATAACACAAAATGATGCAACGCTAAATGGAAAAAATGAAACTAATAATGCTTCAGGTCATTCATTTTGGGCATCTCTAAACACATTTGAAACTTCTAGCCCTTCACTTCCAAGTGGAGTTTTCTCAACTCCTGACTTAGGAGCAATCAATGCAGACACTGCATTTTCTGCTTCCCTCTCATCTGTCTCTGGTCTTTCTGCAATAACTGAAAATACTATGTATTATTTTGCAGCCTGGTCAAACGTTGATGGTACTTGGTATCCTGGTGCAGTTATGAATTTCACTACTGCTTCAGCTGAAACACCACCAGCAGTAAATCTCGGAACAGCTGGTAATTATGTAATCTTAGCGAAAACAGGAATTTCAACTACTGGTTCTACTCAAGTAGTCGGCGATATGGGAGTCAGCCCTTATGCTGCTACTTATATAACTGGATTCGCTTTGAATCTTCCTGCGGACAGCGCTTTTTCTACTTCTGCTTTAGTAGATGGAAATGTTTATGCTCCAGGTTATGCAGACCCAACTCCTGCCAATCTAACCACAGCTGTAAGTGATATGGAAACTGCCTACACCACAGCAAATGGTTTAGCTCCCGGTACCACTGAACTCGGCGCAGGAAATATCGGTGGAATGACTCTTGCAGGAGGGGTCTACAAATGGACCACTGGTGTAACCATCCCTACTGATGTAACTCTTTCTGGCGATGCAGATGCAGTATGGGTATTCCAAATAGCTGAAAATCTAGATATTAGTTCAGCAACAAAAGTTCTTCTTAGCGGTGGCGCACAAGCCAGTAATATTTTCTGGGTAGTAGCTGGTCAAACCACCATTGGATCGACTGCGACATTTAATGGAAATATCTTGGATCAAACAGCAATTGTGTTGAATACTGGCGCTGTCTTAAACGGCCGAGCTTTAGCACAAACTGCAGTTACTCTAGACTCTAACTATGTCTCTGATGATTTTGAAGCTATTCCTTTAGCAGGAGTATTATCTGCTGAAGATTTCGGTGTCGTAAACTATGACACTGGTATGGGTATGATGAAAGGATATACAGCTGGATTTGGTGTAGCTGATGCAACATTCGCCGGTGCCACCTCTGTGGTAACGAAATTATATTCAGGAACAACTCTATTACAAACCAACACAGCTATTCTTTCTAAGTTCAATGCGGATATCACTGGTGTGCAGTTCTCTACGCCTTTTGACGTATCAGGAACATTCAATTACGCAACAGACGGATATTGGACAAATGTAAGAGAAGCTCAATTTGGGCAAAGCGTCCCTGCTAATAAAGTTATAGCACTAGTTACTTTAGCAAACGGTAAACTTGTAACAGCCGAAAACGCTATCTTAGTTGGTGATCCGACAACAATTTATCCAGCAGAAATTGGTGGAGATGTTGAAGGTGTTGGTGTGCTTGCTGTCTCTTCTGTAGAAATAGTAGATAGCACGGCTGTAGCTGATGGAACTTTCGGTAATGGTTGGAAATACGTTTTTAACATTACTATCCCTACAAATGAAACTCATCTAGCAATGAAATTTGCTGATTGGGCAAAAACTGGAGGAGGAGGAACTATCGCTGCTGTTAACAACATGAGAATCTCTTCTCCCCAAGCAAACAATGGTGGAGCAACTGTTCTTATAACTGCAGCTAATACTTATTCTAGTCCTACATTAAACATGATTAGTGACCTTGATTCAGAATTAGATGGAATCCAAGTAAAGGTTACGGTCGAAACAGCTATTCCTATTGGTTCTCTAAACGGAGCTTATACTACTAGCTATGGGATACTAACTAACTAAAAGATAAATATGAAACACAATCTATTATTAAAATCATTTTTTGTGCTCATGTTGATCATCGGCCTATCTTCATATGCAAATGCATCAGAAGTAATAGGAACCTTATCTTCATCAAGCACAGGAAATGAAAATAGTACAAGTGGTTCTATCTCTGGAACAGTTTCCTCTCCTCCATCAGAAAATAATAATGATGACGGGGGTAGTTCTTCCAGTAGTGGAAGTAGAGCAAGAAGTGTAGGTACTGTTCTTGGTGCATCAACGAGTTCGACAAATCCCGTCGTAGCAACAAATTACTTTTCTGCTGATGGTACAGCCTTTATACCTCCATCTCGTGGTCTAGCAATTAGTCCCGGAACAGATGATACAACTGTAGCTTTCGACGAAAGTGTCCTAGGTGCTGAAGTCGCAGAAGCTGCATCACCAACACAAGTTGCGACAGTGTCTCTCAGTGGCTTAAGCGCAATGAACTGGTTTTGGATTATTCTTCTGATTTTACTTCTTGTCGCCTTTATAATATATCTTTATAACCGCGAAGAAAAGAATAAGAGAGGAGTTTATTAATTCCCGACTGAGTTGCAAACTAAAAAAACCTGCGGAAGCGGGTTTTTTTAGTTTGTTATATACAAAGTTTTTAGTAAATCTATTCCCCTATGCACCTGCACCGCAAGAGTGTTTTTTGACTGTTTAGTAATCTTAGCCATTTCTTCTAAAGTTAGTTCTTTAATAAACTTCATTTCCATCACCTGTTGGTATTTTAATGGGAGCCGTTGAATTAAAATAAATGCTTTTTTCCCATCTAGGGTATTAATCAACTTTTTGGAGTTATCAATGCTGGGCTCAAAACCTTTTTCTAAAAGAGTATCGAGCGAGGTAGTTTTATGTTTTCTGTATTCGTCTATAATTAGGTTATTGAGAATATGGTAAAGAAAAGCCTTCATTGTCACAATCTTGCCTCCTTTTAATAAATAACTCCAAGTTTTAATAAAAGTATTCTGTACTAAATCTTCTCCGAGTTCATGATTACTGACTTTAAAAAAAGCGCGTTTATTAAGTCCGACTTCAAAGTCATTGTGGGCATCGGTCAAGATTATTTTGAGTTTTGCGGTCTGTGCCAGTGTCATAAAATTTAATGTTATTTTAATATAATACCCTTAGCCACTTTTGAAGTCAATACAAATAAATGCATAAAAGTGTTGATTATGTGGATAACTTTAATATAAACTTAATAATCTCCTTGTAGACATGTAAAATTAATGCTATATTAGTATTAATGCCTGTTTTAATCATTGAAGACGAAAAGAAGCTGGTAAATATACTAAAGATTGCGCTCAGGGGCGAGCGTTATAGTGTTGATGTAGCTTATAATGGTGAAGAGGGGTTGACCAAGGCTTTGAAAAATAATTACAGCATGATTATCCTAGATATTATGTTACCCAAGAAAGACGGTTTTGCCGTATGCAAAGAACTTAGAAAACAGCACATTCATACTCCTATTATCATGCTAACCGCCCGTGGTACAGAGAAAGATCGAGTCATGGGTCTGGACGCCGGCGCAGATGATTATTTGATTAAACCTTTTGGGCTCAAAGAGTTGTTCGCTCGTATTCGAGCTGTTTTGCGTCGCCGAAAAACATCTGATCCAGATATAGTCAAATTCACTGACTTGGTAATGGACAAAAACAAACACGAAGTCACTAGGGCTGGAAAAATTATTTCTCTTACCCCAAAAGAGTATAAACTTTTAGATACCCTACTTACAAACCATGGAGAAGCCATAAGTCGCAGAAAGCTGATTGATCATGCTTGGGGACCAACTTTCAAAGAAACCAACAATGAGTTGAATGTTCATATTAAATATTTGCGCACAAAACTAAGCAAGGGAAATAAAAAAGTACTTATTCATACTATTCGTGGGCTGGGTTTTGTGTTGAAAGAATAAAGTGGTTCTTGCGGCTTATATATATGAGTAAATTACGAAAAATGCAGAAAGGGTCAAAAAAAAGTAAAATAGCCGAAAAATTGAAAGAATCCGAGGTTAGATATCGACGTCTTTTTGAGAGTGCCCATGATGGTATATTAATTTTGGATTCGGAAACGGGTCAAATCACTGACGTAAATCCTTACCTGGAGAGATTACTTGGTTATTCGAGAAGTGAATTTTTAAATAAAAAATTATGGGAAGTTGGGGCATTTCGAAACATGAAGGCTTCCAAAGATGCTTTCAATATTCTGCGCAAAGAGGGGTTTTTGCGTTATGATGACCTACCACTTGAAACAAAGGATGGAAAATCAATCGCCGTGGAATTTGTCAGCAACTCCTACATTGCCGGTGGCACCCTTGTCATTCAATGTAACATACGAGATATTACTGAACGTAAAAGAGTTGATTTAATAAAAGACACCAAAAGACTCTTGGAAGAAGAAAAGCTGAAGGTGGAGTCCATTGCCGATGCCACGCATGAACTTCGTACTCCCCTTGCCATCATTAAAGGCAATGTGGACTTGGCAATGCATAGTGGCGGAAAAAATCAAAAAGGAGCCAGGAGCGCTCTACGCGCCATAAATTATGAAATAAAACATTTATCCGGGATTCTCACTGACCTAAGTTTAATTACTTCTAAGTCGTGGGAATTGAAAAACAGGATTGTTTATGAAGATGTAAACCTTGGGTCATTTATAAAAATAGTTGTGGGCAGATCCAAACCCCTGGCCTACAAGAAAAACATTTCCATTATCAGCGGGAAAATGCCAAATGTCACTATTTTGGGAGATGAAATATACTTAGAAAAAATGTTAGTGAATCTCGTTAAGAATTCTATCATTTACGGCAAAAAAAATGGCCATACAAAAATAACGGCAAAAAAATCCGGAAATTTGGTCATAATCAATGTGATTGATGACGGAATCGGAATGTCTAAAGAAGACTTGCCTCATGTATTTGAACGTTTTTATCGGGCAGATAAATTTCACAACTCGGGCGGAAACAGTATCGGATTGGGATTAGCGATAGTGAAATGGGTGGCTGAGCTCCATGGAGGAGAAGTGAGCGTCAAGAGCACAAAAAACAAAGGAAGCAAGTTTAGTATCTCCCTGCCGGTAAAAAATCTTAAGAAAAACTAGGGTTGTAATGTGTAGCCCTTCTGGACGTCTCCAGTTCCAGAATGAAAAATAATAAAGAAGACGAAAAGGATCAAATATCCGATTTGGAAAATATTCCAGAGTTAATAGAGGTTGCTAAAAAAATTACTAACCATATTAATCAATTCGAGGAGACAATAGAATCCCGAGTAGACAAACTGGAGGAAAAAATCGACAAACTACAAAAATAAATTTATTTCTTTCTGTTAATAGACGCTTTTACGAAAGCGGTAAAGAGCGGATGCGGAGCGAGCGGTCGGCCGAGAAATTCCGGGTGGAATTGTACTCCTAAATAAAAAGGGTGTTCTTTCTTGGGTAATTCGGCTATTTCCATCAAATCCCCATTTGGAGAAGTTCCGGAGAAAACAAGCCCGGCGTTTTCCAGCCGTTCAACGTAAGAATTGTTAACTTCATAACGATGACGATGACGTTCATTGATATTTTTTTGATTATAAGCTACTGCGGCCACACTACCCTCTTTGAGATTGCATGGATAAGTGCCTAAGCGCATGGTAGCACCATAATTTTTATTCTTTATTTTTTCTATCTGGTCTTGCATCGTGGCGATAACCGGGTCCGGAGTATTCGAGTCAAACTCGGTAGAATTCGCCTCTTTCAAGTTTAAAATATTTCTGGCATATGAAATGGTCATAATCTGCATCCCCAGACATAATCCAAAATATGGGATTTTTTTGCGTCTCGCGTAATCAGCGGTCAAAATCATACCTTCGACACCACGCTTGCCGAAACCACCGGGAACGATAATGCCATCCAGACTGTCCAATTCTTTCAGTTTCTCTTTGTCGTTTTCAAATTTTTCGGAATCAATCCAAACAATATTTGGCTTATAATTTAGCGCCCAGGTGGCATGATTGATGGATTCAATAACCGAAATATATGTATCTTTACACGATTTAAAATTAAAATATTTGCCGACTATACCAATTCGTACTTCTTTTTTTATTTTTTTGATTTTATGCGCAAAAGACGTCCAGTCCGCCATATCTTTATGTCGAGATGGTAAACCAATAGCCTTGAGTAAAGTCGCGCCGAAATTTTCTTTTTCAAAATTAACCGGCACATCATAAATGGAATAAACATCAGGCGCGGAAATTATGCGTTCAATCGGTAGACTACACACATTGCTGATGGTACGTTTGATGTCGGGAGTAGCCGGCTGGTCAGCTCGACAAATCACAAAGTCCGGACTTAAGCCAACGGAAAAGAGATCCATAATCGCGTGTTGGGTCGGCTTGGATTTTTGTTCACCCAGTAAAGTCGGCGTCGGCAGATAACTTATCAGTACCACAAAAACATCGGAAGGGTTTTTCGACTTCATCATCCGTGCCGCTTCCAAAAAAACCAGGAGTTGACCTTCGCCCACGGTACCGCCGTATTCTATAATCACAACTTCCGAATTATTTTTCTCCTGGCAAGCTTTGATACGTCTGATAATTTCTTTTGGAATATCCGGATAAACTTCCACATCTTCTCCTTCGTATTCCAGATTACGTTCGCGTCTGATGACTTCGGCATATATTTGGCCGGTAGTAATATAATTTTCGCGCGTACTGGTCTGATTCGTAAAACGTTCATAGTTTCCCAAATCTTGATCAGCCTCGATACCATCCTCACCAACAAAAACTTCGCCGTGTTCAGCAGGGCGAATGGTTCCGGCGTCGATATTCACATACATGTCGGCTTTGATATTGGTGACTCGATACCCCCGAGACTGCAAAATTTTTCCGATAGAGGAGGCGGCGATACCTTTTCCGACACTGGACATAACGCCCCCCACCACGAAAATATATTTTGTTTCTCTTTTCTTCATGTCTATTTATTTATTCAAATATTTCCTGGCCGCTAAAAAGCTTGAAATGATCCCTAAGATTATACCTGATGACAAAAGAATTGCCAAAATTTGGAGAAAGTTAGAAAAGTAGTAATCATACATATTTATACCCAGAAAATCAGTCATATTGCGCCCTAACCAGGCCGTAGCGGGCCAAAAAAGGACCAGGGTAATCAGGGTAGCCAATGTGCCATAAATTGCCCCTTCTATCATAAAAGGCCCTCGTACGTGCATTTTAGAGGCCCCCACAAGGCGCATGACTCCTATCTCCTCTTTGGATATAAAAATGGTTAAACGGATAGTGTTGAAAGTAATAATTATGGAAATAATTACCAAAATTAAAGTAATTAAAAAGCCGAGTTTTTGAGCACTGGCAATTATATTATTCAATCTGTCTATCACCAATTTATTTTGATAATAGTTTACTTTATCGACAATAGATGCCGAACCCAGAACGAGTGCATTGTCGGATTTTAGGAAATTGGCGATACTTTCGTATTGTCCTATTTCTTTGGCTTTAACGTTCAAATATCCTCCGAGTGGATTATCCCCAATTTCATCGAGTGCCTGAATCGTAGGATAATCATTGGAATGCCTTTCACGGAAAAGTTTCAGAGCTTCATCGGCGCTGGTATAAGACACTTTTGACACTTCTGGTAATCTCTCCAAGGAAGACTTAAGCGCGGTAATTTTATCTTCTGTTGCTTCGGTTGTAAAATAAATTGTCACGTCCACTTTGTCTTTAATTTGATCTAGGGAAAAATGCAAAACCGCCTGCAAGAGAATAATCATGGTGATAACCGAAAGAGTGATGGTCACCACCAGCACCGCTGCCCAAGAAACGATACCATTTCTCTTAAAGTTTAAAAATCCCGCCTTTATGATTCTTTTCAGTGTAGTTATGGCCATAGTTTTAGTATAACATATCTACTTATGGTGCTTGGTATCTCTTATTACCTTACCGTTTTCCATAGTGATGACCCTTTTATTTATGGACTCAATCACTCCGCGGTTATGAGTGGTTAAAATTACCGTAGTACCCAAATCGTTTATTTTTTTCAAAATCTGCACTATTTCATGCGTATTTACCGGATCCAGATTCCCCGTCGGCTCGTCAGCGATAATAAGCTCTGGCTGGTTGATGATGGCGCGGGCTATAGCAAGTCTTTGTTGTTCCCCGCCTGACATTTGTCCGGGGAAATGCGAAATACGGTGGCTTAGATCCACCAATTCCAACACATGCGGCACATCACTCTTTATTTCTTCTTCGGTCTTGCCGACAGCTTCCATGGCAAAAGCGATATTTTCATAAGCAGTTTTATTGGACAATAATTTGAAATCCTGGAAGACTACCCCGATACGACGGCGGAGCTTGGTTAAATCTTTATTTTTTAATTTATTTACGTTGATAGACTCAAAAAATACCGTACCATCGGTCGGATTTTCTTCCGCCAGTATCATTTTAGTCAGGGTCGTCTTGCCGGCGCCGGAATGCCCGACAATGGACACAAATTCCCCTGCCTCAACCGTGAAGGTGACATCAAAAAGCGCCGTAGCGTCTTTATAGATTTTTGAAACATTATTGAAATAAATCATCCTTTCCTTATCTTATCATAAATTCTGTTCTGCCTCAATAAAAAGATCCAGATCCCCATCTAGCACTGCGTCTATATTTGAAGTTTCGGCTTCTGTCCTGTGGTCTTTTACCATTTTATAGGGGTGCAAGACGTAGGAGCGGATTTGATTGCCCCACTCTATTTCTGTATTTTTTAATTTCATACTGTCTTCCAGAGACTTATGGGTTTCTTCCGCTCGTTTAAACAATTTAGCTCGCAGAATTGCCAGAGCTCTCTCGCGATTTAGTTCTTGTGAACGTTCTGTGGAAGCGTGAACTGAGATTCCCGATGGAACATGAATTATCCTCACTGCTGTCTCGCGCTTGTTGACATTCTGACCCCCGGGACCGCTACTTTTTGAAAATTCTATTTTTAAATCCGCTTCCGGAATAACAAAATCTTTTTCTTCAAGTTTGGAAAATTTCGGTAAAACTTCCACTAAAGCAAAGGAGGTGTGGCGAAGTTTTTTAGCATCGAAGGGTGAAATACGAACCAGGCGATGCACGCCAGATTCATTCTTCAGCGTACCGTATGCATTCTTTCCAGCAATTTCTACAGTGATATTTCTCCAGCCCCCGTGATCGTTTTGATTTTCGTGAATCAGGATTGGGGTCCAACCTCTTTTTTCTATGTATTTACCATACATCTTCATGAGCATTGCCGCAAAATCTTCCGCATCGTCTCCACCGGCGCCGGAAATAATTGTGAGAATTGCATTACCTTTGTCATATTTACTAACACCTTCTTTTTTCTCTTTAAGCTCCGCTAGTTCTCGTAAAATGTTTTGCGCTTTATTTTTATCATTCCAAAAATCCGGACTCTGCATTTCTGCTTCCAGTTTTTCTATTTTTTTTTGAATATCCGCTGAATCTTCCATGAGCCATCCCCGAGGATCGAACTCGGGACCCCGTCTTTACGAAAGACGTGCTCTACCAACTGAGCTAGGATGGCGAACTATTTTATCTAATTACTTATTATAAACTTTATTGACTTTTTTGTGATACCTACCAAAACACCTAGGATGGCACTGGAGCCGTCGATGGGAATCGGACCCATGGTCTCGTCATTACCAATGACGTGCTTTACCGCTAAGCTACGACGGCAATACACTAGATATACTAGTGTATTTTTGGTTATTTTGCAAAACCTCTGCGCAAATTAGTGGGTGAAGTTAGGACTGCATTTAGTGTATTAAATGATACATAGATATACATTCCTACCTTATAATTTTATTTTTGATTAACTATTTTCTGCTTAAGTTTTTTATTAAGTATTATAAATTGCTGTATGGTCATTCTCTTATTGGTCCAACCTTCAAGTTTAATTTTATCTTTACTATCTCTGGGGAAAAGATGAAAATGTGCATGAAAAATATACTGCCCTGCCGCCCTGCCGTTATTAAGAAGTATATTGTATCCTCCGTGGTCATTTTCAATCACTGCACCAATTTTCTGTACCACTATCAAAAGTTCCTTAAGGATATTGGGTGGAATTTCGTGAAAATAAATATATCTCTTTTTGGGTATTACAAGTATGTGCCCATCTTCTTTCGAGGGGATATTAATAGACATAAAAGCAAGGGTATTCGAAGTTTCATAAAGTCTTATTACGGGAAATCCATTTCTATGCTCTCTTTTTTTCAATCCTTTGGCAAAATCTTCAAAAAGGTATACACGTTCATTGATACTTTCAATAAGTTTTGGAATACTGTCGTGAATATACTGTATAGTTTTATCAATTTTTTTCTCAACTTCGTTTCGATTTGTGGCATAGTCTTTCACATCATCTTCTATGTCCCAAATAGAGATTTTTTTATCTTTGACTAATTCATTGAATAATATTGCGTGTTTGTAATTGAAATTTTTTTTCATAAAATCAACTTGATCTTCTGCCATGGCAATCACTAAATCATATTTTTTCAACAGGGGTTTATTTAATTTGTATGCATGATGACGAAAATTTTTAATTCCAAAAGTCTTCAAATCAGCGATGACCTCTGGGTCAATTTTTTGAGGTTTGGCTATTGTTCCTGCCGAAAATACATCCCAGCCTTTTATATTATGTTTATTGAGATAATGTTTAAGTAATGATTCAGCGGAAAAACTTCTAAATACATTCCCGTTGCAAACAAAAAGCACTTTTCGAATACCAGGTTTTGTTAATTTTTTTGATTTCATATTTTTATTATACCAGTTCTAAGTCCAATCAGTATGCACAAATAGCCTTTTTAAATTAAGGTTCAAATCAAAGCCCTGTCGAAGTAATGCGCGGACTAGTGAATGATGTTGGAACTAGTATACAACTTATGAAAGAAAAATGATGTTTCAAGTGTATTAGTAGTATAAGGTCGGTTTAGTATTAATAATTAACAAAGAATTCAAAAATGAATAAAACAAAAAAATTAGTTTTGGGGTTGGGGGTAATGGCGCTGACTTTGGGTATTTCTGGAGCGATAGCAAGTACTACAAGTGCTTATAGAAGAGACCCTGGTTTAAAAGGACCAAATTACTCCATAGAGCGCCATGCTGCCATGGAAAAAGCCTTCGAGGCAAATGACTACCTCTCTTGGAAAAATCTTATGCAAGACAAAGGTAGAGTTACGCAAATTATAAATAAAGATAATTTTGCAAAATTTGCCGAAGCTCATGAGTTAGCAGAAAAAGGTGATCTGGAAGGAGCAAGGAAAATTAGACAAGAATTGGGCTTAGGGCTTAAAGATGGTTCTGGGCAAGGAATGAGAAGTGGGTTTGGAAAAGGTGCTAACATGGGAAATCATATTAATCGCTAACTTAATCGTTGATACATTGCCCCGATTTATTCGGGGTTTATGTATTAATAATGAAAATACTGCTAAGATACAAATATGCCAGATACTAAAGAATTATCAGATAAAGAGATAATAGAAAAAATCAGAAATTCTGATCAAGAACTTTATGCTGTAATTATTGATAGATATCAAAAGAAACTTATACGTTATGCCTACAATTTAACCAAAGACAATGACAAGGCCGCAGATATAGTTCAAGAATCGTTTATTAAAGCCTATATCAATTTAAATAGTTTCAATATTGAAAAAAATTTTTCTAGTTGGATTTATCGCATAGTTCATAATCAAGCTATAAACATAACCAAAAAATACCAAAAAGAAACTCCTCTACTAGAAAATTGGGATTTTAAAAGTGAGGATGATATTGAAGGTGATTTTGGAGAGAAAGAAATAAAAGAAAATGTAGAGGGATGTTTAAAAGAAATTTCTTTACTTTATTCTGAACCACTTTCTTTGTATTATATTGATGAAAAATCATACGAAGAAATTAGTGATATCTTGAGAATCCCGATGGGTACAGTCGCAACCCGTATTAATAGGGCAAAAAAATTAATGAAAAAAATATGTCAGAAGAATTAAAAAATGTTACAGAAAATGTGATGAATCAGATTCATCAGGGGAAGATAAAAATGAAACCAAAAATATATTTTATAATCGGTTCCATTCTCACCTTTTTGGGCACAGCTTCAGCTTTTATTGTATCTATGTTTTTAGTTGGCTTGATAAGATTTTCTTTACGTCCTCGCTTGGGCCCAGGGGCTCAATATAAATTGGAGCAAATGTTAGCAAATTTTCCTTGGTGGATAATAATATTTACCCTCGTAAGCTTAACTATCGGTATCTGGCTTATCCGTAAATATGATTTCTCATACAAAACAAAACCTTGGATTGTGGTATTGGCTTTTATATTGGTTATAGTGATTGCTGGTTGGACAGTAGATATGGTCGGATTAAATGATACTTTGTTGCGTCGTGGCCCAATGAAGGAGATGATGAACGGTTATTTTAAAACCAACAACCCGCTTCAACAGCTGCCTATTAACAATAACTAGTTCAAGTCCGGCAACACAAAGCAGTAAAAAATGCCTAGGAGTTCTTAGACATTTTTTTGTGTGCGCGGACTAGTGAATGGTGTTATAACTGGGTTTTTGATAAATTATCAATTATCTCTTTCACAATAATTTTAGACTCTGTAGGAGAAAACATATGCCCCATACCTTTAATAATTTCTAGTTTAGAATTAGAAATGAGGCTATTTAAAAACGTTCCGTGTTCTATGGGTAAACATGGGTCATCTTCACCATGAAATATAAAAGTTGGGGTTTTAATCTTTTTTACGATTTCAATTCTATCTTTTGAGTTCAATACAGCTAACCCGTGGTTAAATGGGGAATATTTATTTTTATTTCTTTTATTAGATAAATCTATTAATTCTACAATTTCTGAAAAGTCATTTTCACTTAAGTTATTCCCAAACATTATTTTCCACCCTTCTATTTGGCTTTTTCTAAAATCTTCATCATTTTTAGGAGGATTGTTTTTACTTTTTACTATATAATCAAGAAATCTTTTTTCTGGATATGGTAAATCATATTTATTATTAAAATTGCCAGTAGTAGCATCCATATATGGTCTATGGTCTGCAGTGGTTGAAATTAATGTTAAGGTTTTTACTTTCTCCTTATAATTAACTGCCAATAATTGACCTATATACCCTCCCATTGAAACACCTATAATATGAGCCTTCGAAATATTATATGAATCAAGAATACTAATTACATCTTCAGTAAGATTATTCAAATCATATGGATGACTCGTAAAATCAACAACAGAAGAAAATCCGGTATCTCTATGATCATATCTAATTACAAAAAAATTATTTTTAGACAGCTCTTCACAAAATGAATCATACCAGAATATCCCTTGATTCATTGCACCCATTATTAAAATAACAGCTGGATTTTTTGAATCTCCAGTTGATTCAGTAAAAATATTTAAACCATTTTTTGTTTTTATGTATTTTTCCTTAAAAACCATAAGAATATTATATCAGTTCTACGTCCAATTAATCAGCGGGAAATAACCTTCACAAATTAAGGTCAAAAACTTGGCGCGACGTAGTGGATTATATTAGAACTAGCCTTATATAAAATTGGCGAAAAGAAATCACCTCGACGGTACAACAATTTCAAACTTTAAATAGAGAATTTTTAAAATAAACTTTATTCCCTAAAAAAGTTACTAAAAATCCATTTATCAACGCCCTAAGGTGAGAGTGTCGGGTTTTTTCAACACCACAATAATGAACAAGGTTGTAAATCTTTTTTGCCTTCAATCGTTCCACTAATACTGATATGTCTTTTTCGTCACCAAGTATATCAATGTCATGTTCAGTGTAACCACGTTTTTCCAAGCCACCTACTATAATTAAATTTAAACCTCTAGTGCATGGCTGTACTTGGTCCATGGTTATTCGCTGCCACTTCTTGCCCAGTAGTTTTGTCAGGCCATGACCAAACACCATTGAGCCGAAACTGCAAAGTTTGCAATCCGCGACATGGTGACAATGTTTAAGCATGTCAAAATTATAGCAGGTTCGAACTGAAAAATCCTTACCCTAAAAGGTAATAGAGAGAAATTTAGCTATGCGCGACCGACCGGATTTGAACCGGCAACCTCCCGCGTGACAGGCGGGTGCTCTAACCAGTTGAGCTACGATCGCATTTGTCTCTTGAAACTTAATACTAACATCTTTATTTTACAAAAGTAGGTTTTAGACTAACTAAAACAACTACGATCGCTTTTTCCTCTTTTGAGGGTGTCGGCGACAGGGATCGAACCTGTGACCTGAGGCTTATGAGTCCTCCGCTCTACCGACTGAGCTACGCCGACAAATTACCGAACCTACCAAAACAGCTACTCAAAAAGCACCTTTATCGGCAATTAGACGCGTTTTAAGGCATGTCACTTGCCGACTTGTTGCGGGAGGCCGAATCGAACGGCCGTCTCAAGGTTATGAGCCTTGCGAGATGCCTCTTCTCTATCCCGCTGTATGTAAAAAACAAAACAACTCTATAAAAACTATGCAAAATATGCCTTATAGGGCATTATTTTGATTTTACCTTAAATTATAGAAAAAGTAAACTATATATACCCATAATTGTGAAAAATCTGCTCATAGAGAGCAATCACCCTCTTGGCTTCATGATGCGAAAGCTCGAAAGCCAGGCCTTCGTGCGCTATCCTGTTTCTGATGGTGTGCACTTCCCAGGCGATAGTCAGAGTGGGGAAAGTTTCCTGATTGGCTGATTTTAATTTATCACCAAGGGTTTCTCCTTTAAAGCCGAGCTGTTCCAATAATCCTTCCAGCATGGCATCCGCCTCGATGATGGCTAGTTTCCAATCGCTTGAATGCTGAGAGAAAAGATAATGCAGAGTCTTACTCCAATGTTCATTTTTAGAACCCCCGACTTCTTCGTGTAGATGTTTCTCGTATTCGGCTTTGTTGTGCGCATATTCCATGATCTCATGGTGTAAGTGATCATGTTCTTTTTTGCGAATTTCAAACATACGAACCGAGGCATAACAAATTATCGAAATAAAAAATACAGCCAAGAAAAAAAGGAGCATGGTCCAAAGGTTTGCCACCGGACCACTTAAAATAATATTTAGAAACTGCTTGACGTACATTGATCCTTGATTAAATAAATATGTAGGATCAAAATATTTAGTGTCAAGAAATGTGCCCTGTAGAAAATTATTTTGGCTTACGCTTTGCATATATGAAAGTATAACGTTTTTACTTTATTTCCTCAAACTTTTTCCCAACTTCAAAAAGTGAATCTTCACGAAAATGTGGCGCGGTGAATTGGATAGAAAAAGGTAATCCTTCGGAAGTAAAACCGGATGGAATAGCGATAGAGGGCACCCCAGCCAAGTTTGCCGGAGCATTAAACAGATCACAAAGATACATAGAAACCGGATCATCTAGCTTCTCTCCCAATTTAAAAGGCAAAAATGGCGCAGTGGGGGTAACTACAAAATCCACTTCTTTAAATGCTTCCTGCATTTCCTGTTTAATATTTTCTCTGACTTTGATAGCCTTGTTGTAATAGGCATCATAATATCCATGCGAAAGCACGTAGGTGCCCAATAGAATTCTCCGCCTAGCTTCCGCTCCGAAACCTTTCGCGCGACTTTTTTTATAAACTTCGAGTAAATCTTTGCCATCGCTGTGGTAACCATAACGGATACCATCAAAACGCGATAGATTGGTCGAAACTTCCGCCGGCATGATAATGTAATACACTGCCAAAGAATATTTCGCATGAGGTAATTCGATATCAACGATCTCGTAGCCTGCTTTTTTCAACTTCTCGATTGATTGTTTAAAATTTTCCATAATCACCGGATTGAGGTCATCTTTAAACAAGTGCCAAGGCACACCTATTTTATTTTCCTTTTTCTTCGTATTTTCTGTTTTTATTTTGGTTCGCAATTCTTCGGGTATTGAAGTAGCGTCTTCCGAATCATGTTTTGAAAGACAGTTAAAAAGGATTTCGGCATCACGAACACATTTACCGAAGGGTGATACCTGGTCAAGAGAGTTACCCATGGCTATAATTCCGTGCCTGGAAAGCGCCCCATATGTTGGCTTCAGCCCCACCACTCCGCAAAAAGCAGCCGGTTCGCGCACAGACCCACAGGTTTCGGTGCCGATGGTAGACAGAGCCATATTGGCGGCCAGGGCCGCCGCAGAACCCCCAGAAGTGCCACCGGGTACTCGAGTTATATCATGAGGGTTTTTGGTCGGACCAAAAGCAGAATACTCGGTAGAAGAACCCATGGCAAATTCATCCATATTCGTGCGTCCCAAAATAACTGCTCCTTGTTCCAATAAAATTTTCACAACTGGGGCGCTGTACGATGCTTTATAATTTTTCAAAATTTTACTCCCGGCAGAAACAATGTGCCCCTTAAATAAAATATTGTCCTTGATCCCTGTGGGAATGCCGGTTAATATCGTAGCAGTGCCGTTTTTGAATTTTTTATCCGCTTCGTCGGCCTGCGAGAGAGCATCTTCAAAAATTTCCAGATATGCATGTATTTCCAGATTTTTGTTTTTGATAATTTCTAAATAAGCCAGAGTAAGTTCTCTCGAAGTAAATTCGCCTTTTTTCATGGCCTCGTGAGCTTTTTCAATTGTCAGATTTTTTATGTCGATCATTTTAAAGAATTTTCTTCACTTTCAAAAATCCGTCTTTGGCATCCGGAAATTGCTCGGTAATAATATCTAAAGAAAAATCACGCACCGCAGGTTCGTCTTCTCTCCAAGAATTATAAAGACTCTCTCCCCCTTTCGTTTCGTCCACTTTTACGCTTTTAATGGCATCCACATAAGCCAAAATACTGTCAAAATCTTTCAACAGCCCTTGTTTTTCTTCTTCAGTTAAATCAATCCTGGCAAGCTCTGCCAGCTTTTCTACATCTCTGATTTCCATATAAAGAGTATAGCAAAATATGGCTTATTTACCAATGAGTGCTTTGATACGATCTTCGACGGGTGGATGAGTAGCGAACAGTCCACCAATTTTTTTCCCCAATCTTGAGCCTTTGGGGTCGGCTATGTATAAATGCGCTATGGCACTCGATTGATGCACCATTGGTTGACCATTTTGTGAAATTTTTGAGAGTGCGTTCGCCAACCCTTCCGGATAGCGAGTAAGCAGAGCGCCGGATGCATCCGCTAAAAATTCGCGTTTTCGGGAAATCGCCAGCTGAATCAAAACAGAAATTATCGGAGCAAGAATTGATAAAATTATGCCGACCATAATCAGTGCGCCTGCGCCTCCATTATCACTATCCCTGTGTCTGCCGAAAAATAAATTTCGACGGAAAACATCCGCCAGAATAGATACAAAACCCACCAGCACCACCACGATAGTGGATAAGAGCATGTCCTTATTACCAACATGCGAAAGTTCATGCGCGATTACGCCCTCCAGCTCAGTTTTATTTAGAATCGCTAGTAACCCCGTCGTGGCGCAAACGACTGCATGTTCTTTATTTCGCCCAGTCGCAAAAGCATTCGGCGCAGGATCCTCTACTATGTAAACTTTTGGCATAGGTAGCCCGGCAGTGATAGAAAGATTTTCCACAATTGTATATAAATCAAAATTATCCGCTCGGTTAGCTTCCTTGGCTCCAGCTAATTTCAAAACAATTTTATCCGAAAACCAATAGGAAAAAAAGTTCATCAGAATGCTGAAAATAACAAAAATATAAAGAATGCCCGGATTGTTATAATAATAACTAAAAAACCAACCCAACATTATGACCACGGCAAAAAACACGGTCATCAGGAACCATGTCTTTGTCACATTTTTGGATTGTTCGGTATATAAAGTTGCCATACCGCGATTATATCATAGTTGGAGAATTATTTTTTTATTATATTTACCAGCCGCCCCCGCCACCTCCACCTCCTCCGCCACCCGAAGACCCCCCTCCACCTGAGCCACCTCCACCCGGAGCACTCGACAACGAGGAATTTGCAAAAGCACTAAAATGAGATATCGAATTACTAAAGGCTATTGCGCTAAATGCATGGCCCGATGCCCCCACATACCATGAAGGTGGTGTAGTATATATACCCTCGAACTCTTTAGCCCAAATATCCGCCACCCCCAACACCATGGCAAAAGGCAAAAGTTTCTCAAAAACTTCCGGTCTCTTTTCGGGTGCATTATGAAACTCCAGGCGGTCTTTTTCAGCTATACGTAAATAATCCTTCAACCCCAAAAGATATTCCTTGACCGCAACACCCTTTTCCGTTTTTGCCGGACTTAAAGAAGAAACAATAGCGTAAATAACTACAGATAAAAAAATCCCTAACGAAAGAGGCCCCGTTTTACCCCCAAACAAGACAGACCCAAGTCCGATTCCTATGATCAGGGATCCCCAAATACCCAAAAACAAGATGGCAACCCATCTAGCGCCGGGATTTTTCATTTTACCTAGATTTTTATAATAACCTTTTGCCAAAAGAGAATTAAGAACCAAAGTTATGACAGAAGAAACATATTTGTAAAACGTGAATTTCAAACCAGATAATTTAACTGTATTGGAATCTCCGCTTACTACTAATGGGGTTTCATTTTTAAAAAATGAGCTAAAAGTCGGAGTTGTGGGTGTGTTAAAAAGATAAAATAATAAATTTTTATCGAAACCATTTATGCCATCATATTCTCTGATTTTAAAAATTTCGTAATCTTTCATTTTTATTAATCCGGCAAATTTTTCTTCAAGTTCCACAATTTTTATGTAGCCTTGGGTAGCTAAATAAATAATTTCTGCGGAAATATGTTGAGCATCAACTTTTTCTGAAACTATCCCCACGACCTCCATTGGGGTTAATCCGTCCGGCACATCGTATTGCGGCACTATTACTCCTGTACCTTTAGGATCTCTCCCCTTCTTGTGCCAATACCATAGGGACAAAATAAGAGTCATTAATGGCAAAAGAGTACCAATAACCTCGGGCAAATATTGTGAATTAAGAAAAGTTTCCTTGTACGGAGTCACAATTCCCTTTTGAAACCCGACAGCCACAGTCATTCCTTCCCCTGGAAATAAAATACCTGCATTTATAAAATCTAACCCTGTTTTCCAGATATTTTCCGGATTTTTACATTGATCCTTACTTCCTGTCACCCCAGAATAACAGGCAGATTGAAAAAGAGTCCTTTGCTCCGGTAAATATACATGGACTTCTGTCTGATAAATAGGGATATTCCAATCATTTCCTGTAGCATTCCAATAAATTTCATCGAGATCTTTCAATTGGCCGACGGCATTGGTAGCCAGATAATTTATCGTATAGGTTTTGGGCCCGAAAAAAGTCATATCAGGGTCGCCTATTTTAATTCTGAAATTTGACCCGGATTTTTCTGTGATAAATTGAACGGGGGTTCCCTTCTCAAAAACACTCACGTTTTTTATTTCCATTTTTCGGCGTTGAGATGAAAAAGGAATAATATCGCGATAAATACCATGTCTTTCTAGTGAACCAGTATTGTAATCAATAACTTCATTTATATCTACCGAGTTATCCTTGTTGACTATAATATGAGAAACAAATTTAGTAATCGACTCTTCGTTGTTCGTCTGCGCGCTTGCAAAACCAACCCCAAAAAGAGTTGTCAAGAGAATAAAACCCCAAAAGAGCCTTGTCTTTAACATTTTATTCTATAATAACCGGAATAAAGATAGATTTATCATATAGAGGAAGCCCGGAAGCGTTGTCATTATGAATTTCTATATATGCCGGACCTTTGGGTAAATTCGTAAAATCAAGAGTGGTCTCGAATGATACCGGACCAGCTGTCATCCAATCATCTTTAGTAGTGGCATTACCGCTTTTCAGAATATTTTTATTTTGATCTAAAATATTAATAATTATATTGGCCTCATTAAAATATCCCCCTTTGACTACTCCATTTATTGGAAAAACATTGGAAACATTTTGACCGGGTAAAACAGACAAAGAAACAAGGTCATCCCGGTTGCCGGAAACCTCCATACTTGGATTTGGTTTTGGTTTTGGTATTTCGACGTCCGGAAGAACAGTAGGCTCTTGCTGTTTAACGAATAAATTCATTATCTGCGGACGATAAGCCCAATAAGCATAACCGAGCCCTCCGACAATAATTAAAATAATTATAAATTTCAAAAACCTTGAAAATATGTGCGAAGAGGAGGGCGCCCTAGAAGACACGGCCACTTTTGTTTGTCCTGGGGCCGATGAAAGTGGTGACGGCATTACCACGGGATTAAAAGTCGTGAAGGGCACAGTTGGTGATTCTGATGCTGGCGAAGGAACAGGAATAGGCGCAACAGGCACGGGGGTGACAGTATTTTGCATGGGAATTATTTCTCTAAAAGCTTCACTTAAGTCATTTTCACTCCATCCCCCACCAGAAATTAAAACCGCATGAATATCATCGCGGCTTTTGCCTTTATCTAATTCTCCACGTATATATCCTAAAAGTTCTTGGGTAATCATAATTAAAAAGCACCTAAAAACTAGAACTTTACTTCTACGGGGTTTTGCGCAATATCATTATCAGCCAAGTCAAAAAATTCCATTTTGGCAAATCCAAAAATTCCGGCAAGAATATTGGACGGGAATTTTTCAATTGCAATGTTTAAGTCACGAACATTGGCATTATAAAATCTGCGTGCTGCTTGAATTTTATTTTCCGTATCCGAAAGTTCGTTTTGCAAAGCCAAGAAATTAGTATTGGCTTTGAGTTCAGGATAAGCTTCCGCTAGAGCAAAAACAGATTTAAGGGCGCCGGTTAACATATTTTCCGCTCCGGCTTTATCGGCTAAAGTCCCCGCCCCCATGGCAGCACTTCGAGCTTTGGTCACATTTTCAAAGGCAGAACTTTCGTGCGTAGCATAACCTTTAACGGTACTCACTAAATTCGGAATCAAATCATATCGACGTTTTAATTGCACTTCAATATCCGCCCAAGCTTCCTTGGCGTGATTGCGACGCGTAACTAAACTATTAAAGACAAAAACTGCCCACAACACCAAAACTATTAAAATAATTAAAATAATCATCATATATATATTGTAGCACAAAATATAAAGCAAGTTTACTTACCGGCCCTTGTTTTTTGCCAATCCTCCACCAAAACCAAAAGCGGCGAAGCCAGAAAAATCGAAGAATAAGTGCCGAAAAACATCCCGGCGGTGAGCATTAAGGCAAAATATCTGGTAGTTACAGGACCAACAAAAAATAGAGCCAGGAGCACTAAAATAACTGTGAGAGAGGTACAAATAGAGCGAACGAAAGACTGCTCCAAGCTGTTGCCCACAATGGTGCTAAAATTAGCCTTGGAAACATTTACTTCATGTTTTAAATTTTCTCTAATCCTGTCGAAAATAACTATAGTATCGGAAACGGAAAGTCCGAGGATAGTAAGCACGGCTACTACGAAAAGTGTATCGAGTTCTGCTCCGTAATAATGAGACAACACTACAAACAATCCGACGGGTATCACCACGTCGTGCAGAAGGGTGACAATGGCAATCAATCCGTATTTCCAGGAAGAAACGGGTTTTGAAACTTTGCGAAAGGCGAAAGCGATAAAACAAATAATAACTAAAGAGATTAAAATTACGGCCACAATGGCTTTTCTGGTAAGTTCTTGACCGACTGTTGGACCAATGGAGTTAAAACTAATTTCGGTGAGCGTTTCTTTTTTACCTTGAGCCAATGCACTTAAAAGAAGAGTGTGTTCTGCATCGCTTAAGTCTCTCGTTTTTATAATATAGCCCAGCTCGCCAGTTGGCTGTAAAAGAACCCCGCCTAAATCAAGAGCTTCCAGAGATTTATTTAAATCCGCTTGTGTCGGGCGAGTTGTCTTATAAACAACTTCCGAAAGCGCCCCACCCTTAAAATCAATCCCGATATTTAATCCAAATATAGAAAGCGCGGCTAAAGACAGAACTACCAATCCTATTGATATGCCGATGAATATTTTTTTGTGTTTTATGATAAACATATTTTTTATTTACGCTTATTACTTTGATATGCCGCTAGAAAATAAAAATCTGGCGACTTTCCCGTCTTTAATAAAGCTAAGGGTGGAAAGAAAAATACGGGTAATGGTAATGGCGCTGAACATCGAAACAATAACCCCCATGCCCAGAGTAAGGGCGAAACCTTTAATCAAAGAAGTTCCGAACCAGAAAAGAATAACTGCGGTAATAAAGTTTGAAATATTCGAATCACGAATGGAAGACCAGGCGCGGGAAAAACCGGCATCAATGGCATCATGAATATTCTTACCGGAATGCAGTTCTTCTTTTACGCGTTCAAAAATAAGCACATTGGCGTCTACGGCTATACCGATAGAAATTATAAATCCGGCGATACCGGCGGCCGTCAGTGTTACCGGTATGAGTTTAAACAACGTCAAAATAATTACAATAAAAATGCACAGGGAAATGGTGGCAATTAATCCGGGCAGACGGTACCAAAGAATCAAAAACAGTGCCACCAGTAAAAAACCAATAATGGTAGCCTTAACTCCAGCTGCCACCGCACTGTCCCCTAAAATAGCGCCAATGGTTTGGGTTGAAAGAAGTGTGATTGGCACAGGCAAAGCGCCGGAATTAAGTCGACCGACGAGAGTACGAGCTTCGGTCGGAGTAAAATTCCCGGAAATTACCGCCTGCCCATTTGGAATTTCTTCCCGAACAACAGGTGTAGATATTGGAGAACCATCCAAATAAATCGCTACCATTTTGCCAATATTGTTTTTGGTAATATCTGCAAAAAGTTTTGTCCCCGCTTCGTCAAATTGTAAAGATACCATAGGCTCACGGGTATTTTGATCAAATTCGAGTGTGGCTTTTTGTAAATATCTTCCGGTTAATTCAGTAGCTGTGAACTTTTGTCCCAATTGCAAAGCGGCTAAGTCTATCTTACCGTCTTTGCCTACAGTAATTGTCTGCGGTTCCTGTTGTGCGCCTTTAGGGGCTTCAATTTTAAATTCCAAAAGAGGAGTCTGCCCTATCATCGCAATAGCTTGTTTTATATCGGTCACACCGGGAAGATCTACTATCAATTGTTCCCCTGCACCAGAAACCAACCCACCGTGTTCCACTTGCACTACCGGTTCGGAAACTCCAAAAAGATTAACACGACGCTCGATAACATCTCGCAGGGCATCCATCGAATCATTCACCTGACCGGTTGGTACAGCTGCAGTATCGGCTTTATAGATAAGGTGAGTGCCCCCCGAAAGATCCAAACCTAAACGAAAAGGATGACTCTTCAAAAATGAGTAGGTAGTAGTAAAATTCTTGTTTAATTTCGGTTCGGATTTAAAGACAAAAAGAGCTACCCCCGCGCCAAAAATCAGTATTATTAGAGCCAAAATAACTTTTTTTACCATAAATATAGAGCCATTCTATACGTTTTTCACAAAATATGCAACCAGAGAACCTAGAACAAAACCACCTAAAATATCGAGAGGAAAATGCACTCCGGCGACGATACGCGCCAGGCTTATGATAAATGCAAAGAGCATGAAAACATACCCGGCTTTTTTGTGACTTAAAAATAGTGCTACGGCTAATGCTCCATAAAAAGTAGCGTGCCCAGATGGAAAACCATAACCAGTTTCGGTAAAAAGCGAGCGAACTTGGGAAAATGCATCAGGGGGACGTGGCATATGAATTAAAATTTTTAAAACTTGCGCCAGAATCCAAGCAACGACACCGGCCAGAAAAACCGGGATAATTTCTTTCTTCTTTTCAAGAAAAACACGATATGGATTTTCTGCTTTTAAAACATCATGATGAAACAGCAAAAATAGTCCGGCTAAAATTATAACAATATACGGAAAATACACCGCGAAAAAAACTACAACGTTGTCAAAAATCGGTGATTGGTGTGCGAGATTATAAAAAAAGAAAAAAATTTGATTATTCATTGATTTTGCGAAATCACGTCGTGTAAGTCCATTAAAACACGACGCTTTGCTACTGTTACTACATTCTTAAGAAGCATGGCGACAGTGGCGGGGCCGACTCCTCCGGGTACTGGGGAAACATAACCAGCTACATCTTTCACGGATTCTAAATCAACATCGCCGACAATACCTCCCTCCAGTTCAAAAGTTCCGGCATCGATGAGCACTGCGCCTTCTTTTATCATATCACCTTTTATATATTTTCCGTTTCCGATACCTGAAATTATCACGTCAGCTTTCTTGATAAATTCTTCTTTATCTGGAGTTTGACTACTTAACGCCACGGGAACTAGATTCCTAAACTGAAGCAGTGCCGTCATGGGTTTCCCCACCAACATCCCCTGCCCCAAAACCACAATATTTTTTTCTGCCAAATTGAGATTGATAGAATCCAATAATGCCATGCAGGAAAGTGCCGTGGGATACCCTAGGGTTATATCCCCCGCGTAAAACCTTCCGCTTGCTATTTTACCCAGACAATCCACGTCGAGCCCGGGATCAATACTATCTAGCACCATTTGCCTATCGACATGTTTCGGTAACGGAAGCTGAATAATAATTCCGCACATATTCGGAATTTTATTTAAAATATTTATTTCTTTGATTAATTCTTCGGTAGTTATGGATGCTGGGAAATTTGCATTTTGAAACTTCATACCCACCGACTCTGCTGTCCTAGCTTTCATATTGACATATTGCAAAGAAGATAAATCCTCCCCCACCAGCACATCGCAAAAGATAGGAGAAAAAGGCAAAGCCGTCACTTCTTTTTTTATCGTAGTTAAAATTTCTTCTTGAATTTTTTTCCCGTCAATAATTTTCATACTCCTAAAAATTCATTTGTCATATCTTCTTTGTGGGCAACCCGACCATATCGACGCATACTCATAAGTATACCTAGACCCATAAATTCGGTTAAGAGATGTGAACCACCATAACTCATAAAGGGTAACGGAATTCCGGTCACCGGCATAAGCCCCAAATTCATTCCGATATTCACCAGTATATGACTCATAAAAAAGATAGCTATACCCATACCGAAAAGTATTTCAAAATTTGATGAACCCAGAGAAGCATTATAGAGAATCCGCCAAATGACCAAACAATAAAGCATTAATACTAAAAATGACCCGACAAAACCCCACTCTTCCGCAAAGGCGGCAAAAATAAAATCTGATTGTGGTACCGGTAGGAATTTTAATCGGGACTGGGTACCAAAACCAAGACCCTTGCCGAATACTTGCCCACTGCCGACGGCAATAGTGGATTGAAAAACGTTATAACCGGTCTTGTGCACATCGGCCAGTGGATTTATAAAATTATAGATACGGGCTTTTTGATATGGGGCAAAAGCAAAAAACCACAGAGCAGTAAAAATCAAAATCCCGCAAGTAAAAACAGTAAACAAATGGACTTTAGAAATTCCTGAGACGAGTACCATACCGAGCCAAATAAAAAGAACCACCATCGCCGAACCAAAATCCGGTTGTAATAAAACCAGAACAAAAGGCATGAAGGCATAAAATCCGGAAATAAAAATATGTTTAATGTCGCGAATCTCAACATGCCGACGAGAAAAATACTTCGCTAAGATAAGCACTAAAACCAATTTCATCATATCTACCGGCTGAAAGGAAAAAAATCCAAAATCAAACCAACTTTTAGCCCCGTTGGTTATATGTCCTAAAATAAAAAGAGTCAATAATAAAAAAGAGAAGAATAAGAACAAAAAAATTAAAACATTGGTGCGTTTCAGAAAACGAAAATCAATAAAAGAAAAAATAAAAAAAACCAAAAAGGATATTAAAACCCAGATAATTTGCTTGCTAAAAAAATCCGCTGTAGCCTCGAGTTGAGCGAAAGATTTCATGGTAACGAGACCGGCTAAGATAATCGGAACGACAAAGAGAACAAGCAGCCAATCTATTCTTCTTAAGAGTTTTTCTGCCATAGTTTCTACTTCAATGTCGCGGAGAAAACATCATACATTGGAATTATTTCTTTGGCGACTACCGGGTCAGAAAAGGCTTCCAGCCAGGTGAAGTTTATATCGCTCGTTTCGAGTGGGCCAAGCTCATTTAGATAAGTTCGGCTGGTGGAAACAGCATTTCCTCCGGCATCATATAAAATAACCACTACGCCAACGTTGGGAATAGTAAAAAGAGAAGTATTTTTAATGGTAGCAAGGAGATGTGGGCTCCCTTTCTCATCGGTTAATTGTATGTCTGATATTAAAACTTTTAATTGATTAATCTTGTTTTGAGGCACCTGTAGCCAGTCCGGCACTTGCGTAAATTCAAAAGTAGTATAAACCGGAATTGAATTCCCGATATCTATCCCCGGCTCGAAGACCGCAAAATTGCTTCCGAGTGGAACAAAAGTACTTCCTTCGCGTTTACCTATGTAAACATTATTTTTATCCGCAAAACGAAAACGATAATTTATTTTCTGTACTGCGACGTTCTTGTTGTGATTCACCACATAAGCGACAGCATTGTAACGCCCGGGAATTACCCGAAAAGCTCGCGCCCAAAGAACGGACATCGGACTCACTTGTGAAAGACAAGCCCTGGCGCATGCACCCCCGCAGTCAATACCTGTTTCGGAGCCATTTTGTTTTCTGTCTACGCAAGACGGTGGTTTATTTAAACTGGGATAAAGTATGATAAATACAGAAAATGCTATAAATAAAACCACGATAGCTATCGAAAAAATTTGTCGCTTGAGTCCCCATGTCATAAACATATTTTATCATAATAAAGCTCAGAAACGAAGATGGGCCGGTCGCTTGCGCGACCGGCCCGAGATTATGCGTGATGATGATGTCTGAGATAGCTGACCGACCCGGCTACTGCGATTGCGCCCACAATTAGGCGAAATGCGGTGTCGAGTGGATTCAGAAACCTGAATCCGGTCAGAAACAATCCAGACCCCGCCAACAAGAGAACGACCACTATCACTCTCCCAACCCATTCGTCTCTCATGACTTCCTCCCTTCACAAATCTTGTATATTATATCACACTTTATAGGTAAAAGTCAAGCACCCTAAAAAGCCATAAAATATGGCTTTTTAGGTTTATTTTATTTTCCGTTAGAATTTCCAGAATTATTTATTTCTGCTTCTAGTTTTTCAATCATATTTTGAAGTGTCCTTTGCCTGTCTGGATTACTTGTATTAGCTAACTGTTCTTTTAGTTTTGTTAGCATTGCTCTTTTTTGTGTATTTAAAAAATTGGATAGATTATTTTCTTTTGGTTGAAATTCGCCCATAACTAAATAGTCTTTATTTTTATTTAAGCAGCGCTTTTAATAGTTTTACCGGAAACATCATCATAGAACTTTGCCATAGTCACATAGAAATAAGGCAAAATCCACAGAAAACCAATTCCCATCGTTAAAGCCCCCAGAACGAACCACCCAAAAAATCTAAGCCCTAGAAAAAATAATTTTTCCTTATGGCCATTCATCATTGCCTTGCTCTTTTTTATCGCATCGCGAGCAGATATGTTTTTGTCTTCAGTAAGAATAAAAAAGGTTTGAGAATATGCAAGAGCTGCGATAACCCCGGGGACAATCAACAACAATAACCAAAGCAAGGTAAACAGGCACATTAGTAGATAAGCAGTAAGAGTTCTCAGGAAATCATTGAACCCGGAGAATAGCTGTTCTATGGATACCTCTTTTCCTCGAGACAAAGCCAATGAAAATAATACTAAACCAAAAAGCATAGGCCCTTTAATTAAAATGGCAAGGACTGGCCCAATGCCTTTCGGAGCACCGGCGACAAGTGTTATCAGTATGTATAAAAAACATACCCCTACGGCAATACTCCACTTGTCTTTCAGGGATTCCCTGGCCTGCTTCATTAGTAACACATTTTCTGTTTCCATAAAATTAATAGATTAAATTAATAACTTTATTAGTATATAACTATTACCGAGACAACGCAAAAAGAGCAATATTGCTATTGCTCTTTTAGAATCAAGTACTCGGTGCTGGCGACTGCCTACTTTGTCACAAGTCAAAATCTGCTGATTTTGCTCGCGACCCCTCCTCGGCACGTCTGCCTCCGGCCTTGCGAAGCTAGAAATTACTAGCTTCTCACTATCAGACATATCATCGGCTTAATTCTGTTCGGAATGGGTGAGGTCGGGTTAGGGACCCGACTGCAAGACTCATTGAGAATTTTTTGGAGTAGACACGATAAAAAAGTCCAATGAGTGGACAGCTCCTGTAAGGAGGAGGTGTGACCTTAACGTGAACGTTCCATTAAGCAGTAATGCGTGAAAGGGGCAGGAGGACAACCAGAAGCCAAGGCAAAAATACCTTGAATAATCCAAAGAATTATAAAAATGTAGAATATCTTTTTGAGCATATTGGTTCTTAAATATATTGTTCTGGCGCCTAGCTACTTTCGCCATGAAGACTATCATCGCCACTAGCGGGCTTAATTGCTCTGTTCGGAATGGGAAGAGATGTGACTCCGCCGTCGAAGCACCAGAACATTATATTCAAGTTTGTATAATTTTTTTGTGATTTCCAAATTTCTTAACAGGAATCGAAACATTAGTACTTCTCAGCTGAGCGCATTACTGCGCTTACACTTAAAGCCTATCAACGTGATCATCTCTCACGGTTCTATAACGA